>Ga0318562_10000007_pt1 | contig 102493 bp, 92 predicted proteins | sample GRESIP066b5f18_FD_203688 | JGI IMG/M metagenome (GOLD analysis project Ga0318562, IMG submission 203688) | Tropical soil microbial communities from Luquillo Experimental Forest, Puerto Rico - GRE.SIPMG.066b5f18 | ecosystem: Environmental > Terrestrial > Soil > Tropical forest > Bulk soil... | reverse complement strand
TGGTTTAGCCTGTCTTTTCCTTTTAATCCCTCTCCCATAGATCTGCCAAGCAAATTATCAAAATAGGTGTCATTCATTCCAGTAATCTCATCATCAGGGAATATGGCGGCACTCATGGGTGCGGATGCAGCAAACAGTTCCGGATACTTAAGAGCATATATGAGCGCCCCGTAACCTCCCATCGAAAGACCGGCGACACCACGGTATCTTTTCTGCGATTTTACCCGGAAGGATTTTTCCACAGCAGGTATGAACTCCCTTACAAAAAAATCTTCATATTTTTCCCTTCCATCCATTGAGTTGATATACCAGCTTGAATCAGCATTCGGAGTCACGATGATCATTGGCGGGATGGTTCCTTCAGCTATTCCCTTGTCAGCAAACCGGTTGATTTCCCCGAATTGAAGCCATCCGGTATTGTCATCGGAAAATCCATGCAACAGGTAAACGATCGGGTAGCTGCGCTGGGAATAATCATAATCTGCGGGGAGGTAGACGGTGTATCTGACCTCTTTTCCAAGAATGGAACTTTTAAGTGAGCTCTGTTCAATAACTTTTCCCCGATGTTGGGCAAAAGCAGGTGACAGGATTAAAGTGAGCGTTACAAGAAAAAAAAATTTTCTGAAAAAAGAATTCATATTGGCAAAATTTCTGAATGAGGGGCTAAATGTAACAAAGGAAATTGAAAACAGAACACCAGATTTTATTCAGAAACCAATTTAAGGCCGATCAGCGAACTGATTAATGTCGTAATAAAAAAGAGACGCCAGAAATCTGAAGGTTCCCTGAAGAAAATAATGCCAACCAGTGCTGTGCCTACAGCTCCGATACCCGTCCACACGACATAAGCCGTCCCCATGGGCAGGGTCTGTGTTGCTTTATAGAGTAAGAGCATGCTGAGGGAAAGACAGATAAAAAATCCTGCCATCCACAGCGCTGAGGCCGACCCTGTTGCTGCTTTCGCCTTGGACAGACAGGTGGTGAATCCAACTTCAAAAAAACCTGCAAAGAGGAGCATTATCCAGTTCATTTTTTTTGGATTTGTCAGTTGTTCAAATGGTAAAAGAGGTACTGGGGTAAGCCTTCCCGGCCCGCGGAAATGATTGTATAGACAGCCCCCACATCATACACCGAACTGTTGCAGATGGTGGTCAAGGTGTTTATGCTGGGCAATTGCCCACTGCTGAGGAGTCAGTTTTCCAAAAAAGGGGTGGGGATGGTTGGTACAGCCGGCCTCTCCCCCCGCTGCGAATTCATCAATCAGTTGTAATAGCCTCGATTTTTCGGTTTCAAAATTACGCGATCCATTTATCAAGAAGTACTTGAGGGTAGGACTGTTCTTCGGAAAAGGTTTTGGACTCAGGAAGGAGGGTTTGGCCAGGGGTCCAAAGATTTTCCCGACAAAACTGCGTGCAGGAAAGGCTTTTCGGGTGGCCACTTCCAGCGGGGCACAGCAATGGGCTAGCATCTGGCCTGCTTCCATTTTGCCCCACTGTCTTTTGGAAGCCGCAGACAATTGATTGATCCTTTCCTTTATCTCCTTCAGGTCCGTTGGGTTGAATAAATTTTTCATTAGAACTGCCTATTTCCAGAATAAATGTAGCAAGATTGCCGGAAATTTTCTTTAGACAAGTCTGCGTGGGGAAAGGAACCTGGCCTGTGACTCTTCCGGGCAGGGCGCGGACTGACTGAGAATTCCATTTACATCCAGGTGAATGGGTCCCCCGAAGAAATATGCAAAATTTTTAGTTCGGGCAATTTTGGTTGAAGCCATTCGACAAGCCATTGCATCCCGGGTTCTTCACTCACGGAATGGCCCAGGATGACCAGGGCTGTTTTTGCGCCCAGGAGTCTTGCATCACGGATATACTCTGCCGTTTCCCATTCATGGACTTCACCCACGATCAGCACATCAGGTTGCTCTTTTTCAGCGACAGCGATCTGGATTTGTCCGCCTGCGGCTCCGGGAATCAATGCCAGCCTGGAACAAACCTGGTCGGGGTCACCGATCATCCTGAGGTGGCCGGTCTGCAGGGAAATTTTCAGGTGATCGATGAGGCTACGCAGTGGGACAGGGGGAATTTCTACCAGAAAAGTTCCGGGTTTCTGGTAGGGCAGCCATCCGGTTGACTTCAAAAAACCGTAGCGGATTCCATCTGGCTTAAAACTGTGCCAGTAATCATGAAAGCGCCATATGGCAATCTGATATTTGGCCAGCAAAGCCTGTTTTTGTCTGAGGATCTCATTGTTTTGTACCCAGTTGGGGTCATCCGTATGGTTGTAAAAGCTGGGTTCATGGGCAATGATGAAATTGGCCCCGGAGGATGCCGTTTTTTCAATGACTTCGACCGTGGGAAACATGGTGGTAACAATACCCTTAACCTGCTGGTCAGCCTGACCAGCCTTGATTGTGTCAACCGTTTGATGAAATGGTGCTCCGGGAATTTCCTTAACAATAATGTCGATTACATCCTGTACAGAGTAGGTACGCAGGCTTTGAAACCGGGAAACTGTGAGGCCTATCGACGGGACGGAGAGCAATGATGCGGCTCCGCCTGCCTTCAATAAGGAAGAAATAAAACTCCTTCTTTGCAGGAATGCTGTATCTTTCTGTTCCATGGTGTAACCTGTTTGCGGTTAAATATACCAAAAGGATTATGGGAAAATAAAAAAAGCAGTCCGATCGAACTGCCTTTAAATATAGATGGGTATACCCTGATACCGGATCAGTTATTGTTATTCTTAAAATCCCCTCTTTTCCAGGCCTGGATAAAATCAGCCCATGCAAGCGGATTGAAAATATTTTGGGGAGGTGCCTGGCCCTGATAATAATACCGCGTGGCGCTTTGTTTGAGATAATAGTTAGCCGCTTCCTTGGCATCTGCGGGCAGGCCCCGGGCGAGCATTCGCCGTGTCGCAGCATCCGTATTCTTCCGTGCAATTTCTATCTCGTCATCAGGAACTTTGGTATTTACAAAATCCCTTTCGAACTGGGCTCTGGTCGGACGTGGTTTGATGATGGTGGCAGGCAGGAACTGGGCGTCCTGTACCATCAGCTTCAGCATGGTATACTGGTTGCCTTCAAGCGTTCTCGGGATTTCTACCAGCTCGGGTTTATAGCCAATACTGGTGAACTCGATTTTATCGCCCTTCATGACAACAATTGAAAATACCCCCTGATCATTGGAAATCGTACCCCGGTACTGGCCTTTTACCACTATACTCACTGCAGGGATCCCTTTCAGACTGTCGGCAGTCATGACAATACCATAAAATTGCACGACTGAATCCTTTAGTTTGTCGAATTGGGCGTGGACTGCAAATGGAGCGGACAACAACAACAGATATAGTACAATTTTTTTCATCCGGTAATCTTTTGTTTCAGTGCTGGCCTTGTTGCGGCACTCCCTTCATATCAAGCAGTTCAATTTACCAGTTAGGAACCTGCATTTAATTTTTTGCAGCTATAGGTTATTGCTGAAAAGCTCTCTATCAATGACAAGCAACCACGCAATCATGAATTATATAATCGGCCGGCCCAAAATTAAACTTTAAATCGTAAACAAAGTAAGCCGCCGTTTGGTTAATTTTGCCCCAAAATAGTGGATTTAACAAAATATTGCGCATGACTAAAGAAAAAGTTTTGGAGGCCTTGGGAAATGTACAGGAACCTGACTTGCGGAAAGATATTGTGACACTGAACATGGTGAAGGACATCCTGATTGAAGGGAATTATGTTTCATTTACTGTGGTGTTGACCACTCCCGCGTGTCCGCTAAAAGATATGATTAAAAATGCATGTGTCAATGCCATCAAATCGTTGGTGAACAAAGATGCAATGGTCAATGTCAAATTCATGGCAAATACGAGCTCCAACCGCACGGACGGACAATCCGTATTGCCCAGGGTCAGAAACATCATTGCTGTGGTCAGTGGAAAGGGTGGAGTAGGAAAGAGTACCATAGCTGCAAATTTTGCCCTCTCTCTGGCCAGGGACGGGGCAAAGGTTGGACTGATGGATGCGGATATTTATGGACCAAGTGTGCCGATCATGTTTGGTGTAAGGGGGGAGCGCCCCAAGATGATCAACAAAGGCGAAAAGGGCATGATCGTTCCCCTGGAAAAGTTTGGGATCAAACTGATGAGCATCGGATTGCTGGTTGATGAAAAAAATGCAGTAGTATGGCGCGGCCCCATGGCCAGCAGCGCAATCAGACAATTTGTTACCGAAGTTTACTGGGATGATTTGGATTACCTGGTTATTGATATGCCTCCCGGAACCGGGGATATCCATCTCACCCTGCTCCAGACAGTTCCGGTCACGGGAGTCATTGTCGTCAGTACTCCCCAGGATGTGGCTCTGGCAGACGCTAAGAAGGCCATCGCCATGTTTGGCCAGGCACAATTGAAAGTACCTATCATCGGGTTGGTAGAAAACATGAGCTATTTCATTCCAGAGGAATTGCCCAGTCATAAATACTATATATTTGGAAAGGAAGGTGGTAAAAAACTGGCCGAAGAATACGATATTCCATTTTTAGGCCAGATACCCCTTGTTCAAAGTATTCGCGAAGGCGGTGATGAAGGGATCCCCATTATGGCAGGTAAAGATGCCATTACACAACAGGCTTTTGCTGCATTTGCAGGCAATGCTGCCAGGAGTATCGCCATGCTCAATGTGAATTTCAACACCGAGCAGGTAGCCGCCACCGTTGTCTAATCCCGCATTGCGGACCTGACCGGTAACCCTGATTTCTTTTTTCATTGACTATGTATGTATAATGTTCCTTATTTTAAAGCGGCCGCCCAGCAGGAGGTCATCGCGTTTATGCAAGCCCATCCGTTCATTATCCTGTGCGGAGCAGATCCAAGCGGCCAGCCGGTGGCCACGCACGTCCCGGTGCTTATTGAAGAAAGGGATGACCGGTTGTTTCTGTTGGCCCATGTAATGAAAAAGCAGGGGCATACAAAAGCCTTTCAGGAAAATCAGCAGGTCCTGGCAATCTTTTATGGACCGCACACCTATGTCAGTGCAAGCTGGTACGACCATCAGCAGGTGGCAAGTACATGGAATTATCAGGCTGTTCATGTTTCGGGTAGCCTTCGTTTCCTAGATGACGGAGGATTATTGAATGTGATCACCCGGCTCACTGAAAAATTTGAGAACAACCCGCATTCACCTGCCCTGGTGCAGCGGATGGAGGAAGCCTATGTCAAAAAGATGATGGAAGCCATCGTGGCTTTTGAAATTGAGGTTAAATCAGTTGAACACGTGTTCAAGCTGAGTCAGAACCGGGACGAAAGCTCCTTTAAGAATATCATTGAGGAGCTCCGGCAAAAAGATAAGGATGCCCATGAAATTGCAGAAGAAATGAGCAAAAGAATTCCCAACCAGGAATAGCAGGGCCATTCACCAGTAAAGATGATTTGGCATTTTTGTCACCAGCAGATATTATTTCGTGGATGCTAACCCAGCCAATGAGAGACGATATTATTTCCCTTAGATTTGCAGCAAAACCCACATGACCCGGCAGGACCTTGTTGAACAGATCAGGCTAAAGCGATCATTTTTATGTGTAGGGCTGGATACGGACCCGTCCAAAATACCTGTTCATTTGCATCAGCAACCAGATCCGGTTTTCTCCTTCAACAAGGCCATTATTGACGCCACACTTGATTGCTGTATTGGATACAAGATCAACACTGCATTTTATGAAGCGCAAGGTAGTGCCGGCTGGGAGTCAATGCGCAAAACGGCAGCCTATATCCCCGCCACCCATTTTAAGATTGCCGATGCAAAACGGGGCGACATCGGCAACACCTCCGCCCAATATGCAAGGGCTTTTTTCGAAAGCATGAACTTCGACGCCGTCACGGTCAATCCTTACATGGGTAAAGACTGTGTGATGCCTTTCCTCAGTTACACCGGGAAGTGGACCATCCTGCTGGCCCTTACTTCGAATCCGGGTTCCGATGATTTTGAAACCCTTCAGGCAGGAGAGGGACTGCTGTATGAAGTGGTCATAAAAACAGCAGCCAGTTGGGGAAACGAAGATCAAATTATGTTTGTTGTGGGAGCCACCCAAACCGGCACCCTGGAAAAAATCAGGAAACTGGCACCTGACAATTTTTTTCTGCTGCCCGGAGTGGGAACTCAGGGTGGTGACCTAAAGGCAACCATTGAAAATGGACTGAACAAGGATGTTGGGATAATGGTGAACGTGAGCCGTAACATTATCTATGCCTCTGGAGGCCCTGAATTTGCCAGTGCTGCTGCCGATATAGCTAAAAAATACCAGAAAGAGATGAGCGCGTACATATAAACACTTAGTTCACCCTCATGTACATCCGAATCTGGCAGAGCGATCCCAATTTTTATGAATAGTATTTCATAAGTTATCTGGAAAAAATTTTGAATACGGATGGTTATCCGTATTTTAATCCATTGCTCAAGACTTATGAATAAAATATTACTTCTTTTTTTCTGCATTTTCAAACTGCACGCCACAGCCCAAACCAGGTATGTTCCCGGATATTTAGTTGGAAATAATGCTGACACCCTGAAAATTTACCTGGAAGAAGAATACGGTTCGGATCTTGTCAAAATAGTTCATTACAAGAAAGACCTCAACTCAAAGAAAGAAATGGTTGCAGGTCCGGGGGAAATCAGGGGATTTGGCTATGACCACGGAGGAATTTACCGGAGTGTTTCCTTTGTGACACAGGATGGGGACTCCTCCGAATCCCGGTCCCGCTTTGCGGTGCTCATGGTTAGTGGTCTTTACAATCTGCTCAGTTATACAGAAAATGATGAAACATATTACATAATTCAGGAGGAATCCAGATCGTTTATTCTTTACAATACTTCCTATAATCCTCAGGGGGATATTAAAAGGAAAGGAAATTATCAAGATCAGCTGATCCTATTGTCTGTGGCTTGTGAAAAGAAGCTGAAAAACCCGGAACAGATCGACTATAAGACCAGTGAATTGATAGCCTTTGTAGAATCATTAAATCGCTGTGTGGCCCCTGAGCAGTCCTCTGTTAATTATTTTCAAAAAAGTAAACCCATTGTACATCCGATGCTGTTTGCAGGGGGATTGCCCCTGGGAACTCCTGGACAGATTACCGCTGAGGCCGGGTTGCGTATCTCGAGTGCGCATATTAGCAAAAAGGTCTCCCTTAATGTTGGTTTTCATTATTCTTATACGAAATTGAATTCCACTTACCAGCCGAGCTGGGATCCAACGACTTCCTTCAAAGTGCTGCAGAAAGATCAAATATATTCCGTCCCGGTTACCCTTCAGTATAATTTCCTGACCTGGAAGATTCAACCTTATTTTGGTGCCGGATTTTCAATCACCAATTTGTCTGAAACGAAGGAGTCCGGATACCTCATTGTCCCTGTTAATCATAATGGTTGGGACTTTGCATTTGTGGCGGAACTAGGAGCAGAAGGATATATAACAAGGAATTTATTTATCAAGGCAGCCTGGAGATATGAATTGTTGTTGCAGTATCCTGCCATTGGAGTTGGCTGGAAATTCTGAGGGGCCTCCTGACCCGTTCAGGTGATTCCCTGTAGGATTTGATAAAAGGCAAATACATCTGCAAAGGAGTTATACAGAGGAGCCGGCGCGACTCGAATGACTCCGGGCTCGCGGTAGTCCACGATGATGCCCGCAGCGGTCATCTGTTCATGAATTTCCCGCCCTTTTTCCATAAAGAATAAGGACAGTTGTGCGCCCCTTTGGTAGGGGTCGGCTGGTGTGATGACCTCGAACCGGAGACCCGGAAGATGAGATAACAAATATTCCAACCAGCTGGTGATCTCGATGCTTTTCTTTCGCAAGGCGACCATACTGGTTTTTTCAAACAGCTCCAGGGAAGCCCTCAACGCTGCCATATTGAAAACCTGGGCAGTACTGATGTTCCAGCCGCTGGCGTCAGGTTTTGGAATAAATCCCTTTTCCATCAGAAACCGTGTCTTTTCATCATTTCCCCACCAGCCTCCCATGCGCGGATATCGCTTGTCCTTCGCATGTCGCTCATGGATATATACCCCGCCTGCAGAACCCGGACCCGCGTTCAGGTATTTATAGGAACACCATACTGCAAAATCCACATCCCAATCATGCAGTTGCAGGGGTATATTTCCTATGGCGTGGGCCAGGTCAAAACCCGTGACAGCCCCTGCTTTTTTTGCGGCGGCTGTTATTTTCCCGATGTCAAAAAGCTGACCGGTGTAATAATTGATCCCCCCGAAAATTACCAGCGCAAGTGATTGCCTGTTCTGCTCGATACTGCTGAAAATATCTTCTTCCCGGATAATTTTTTCTCCGGGCCTTGGACCAACCTCCACAATTGCCTTGTCCGGTTCAAGCCCGTAAAAGCGAACCTGGGTCTCCAGCGCATACTGGTCAGAGGGGAAGGCGCCGGCTTCCATGATGATCTTGTAGCGTTCCGGCGTAGGATGATAAAATGACAGAAGCATCAGGTGCAGATTCACCGTTAGCGTATTCATGACCGTTACTTCCTGGGGGAGGCAACCCGCAATCTTTGCAAGGGGTTCTTTGAAATAGTCCTGGTAAAATAGCCATGGGTTTTTGGCATGGACATACCCGTTAACACCCAGGTTACGCCAGTCATGCAATTCCTGCAATATCCTCTCCTCCACATTCGTGGGCTGCAGACCCAGTGAATTACCGCAAAAATAAATGCATTCCCTGCCGGCTGTCTTAGGGAAATAGAAAGATTGTCTAAGGTAATTTAGCGGGTCCTGTCTGTCTTTTTCCCCGGCAAATGAAAGGGCAGCTGATAAGGAACTTTCCATTAATCTTGTAAGGGGTTGGTAAAAGCTAAAGATACGTAGGAACGAAAAAAGGACAACAAGTTTACCTGTTATCCTTTATTACCTTTTGCCTGTTCGGGCATTCAGCTGTCATTCCGATCAAATACTGGTACTCTTTTTCTTGTTGTGCTTTTTTTCACTCTTGTCGTCGTCCCCATCATCGTCCCCGAAGGTAGATTTGTCATTTATGTCTGTCAGTCTCACTTTCCCGAAACTGCTTTTGATTTTTATCCTGGCCTTGCCGTCGCCAGCCTTGCCGGAAAAATCCTTGTCGAAATGGGGACCATACTGGTCGTCGTCCTCCTTTGCTTCCTCTATTTCAAAATCTGTCCGGTTCTGGAAATTTCCAAAACTGGTATGAATGTCAAAGCTGGCGGAGAGGTTTTTGCTGACCATCATTTTTACGGTTGAGTAAGATTGAAGAACGGTCAGTTCCTGTATGGCGTTTTCCACACCCAATTCCACGTTCCCAGAAAATTCGCACTTGAATTTTACCGAACCGCTGACACTGGCTACATGAGATTTGCTGTTGAATTTAAAGGTCAGCGTTCCATTGTTGACGGGTCCGATTTCTGCACTGCCGAATTCAACGTCGATATCTTCCACATTGTCCAGTTTACCGGTGTTCAGACTGCCGAACTTGCTGGTCAGACTCACTTCCCCCTTCATGTTAGGTACCGTTGTTTTGCCAAAGCTGTTCTCCACCTTCAGGCGGTTGCTGGCGGGCATGTGGACCTTGTAGTCGATGTAGAATTTTCGGTCATCTCCATAATCCATGTTTTTGTGGTGGTTGCCCCTGTTGCCATTGATATCCCCCACATCCGTCTTGAAGGAAATGCTGCCACCGGATTGGTTGTCTGTTACCTGGATCTTGTCCAGCATATCCTGCGCCTTCTGCTCCGAACTGGCGTTTACTCCGATTTCAATGTCCACCTGGATCACATTCTTGTCCCAGGTGCTGATCACTACGTCACCAAAAGAATTCTCAATGGATAATTTATCATTGGCGGAAACGGTGTAGGATTTACTTATGTTTTTCTTTTTCTCAATATCGTCTCCGTTGCCGGCATGGCTGATGGCAGGCGCGGACAGAAGGGTTAGCAGTAAGACGATACTAAACGGATTTGTATGCTTTTTCATACGCTGATTTTTTTGAATGGTTGATTTGTTTGATAATATCCAGCTGATGATTCAGAAGACCAATCTGGAGTTGTAGATTTTGGATCATGGCTTCCAGCAACTGTTCACGGTTTGGATTAATATTCAATTGTTTTTTAAGTGAACGGTATACGCTGTCCAGTTTATTGACATCCCCCGAAAACTGCTTGTATAACAGGGGTTCATCCTTTTCAATTTTCCGAAGTTCCTTTTGTCTCAGTTCGACGATTTTTGCATAGTGGTACATTTCTTCATTGATTTCACCCTGACTGTCCGACGCAGAAGGTTCCGCTCCCATTTGTTTGGTATCCGGGCCCGGCACTGTCCCCTGTTGACCGGCATCCTGTTTTTTCCCGTTATCTGTCCCGGAAACAGCGACATCAGAAGTTTTTGAATTCTCCTGTTGGGAGGGCTGCTTGTCCTTTAGGGCAACGGCATTGGTTTCGCGGCCACTCCCGGTACGGGTTACAAACCATATCCCGGCTACGGCGACAACCAGAACGGCAGCAGCAATGCTCCACTTCAGGAATGTCATGCGAACCACTGGACCCTGTTTCGTTTCTCCGCCTTTGCCAGGTTCCAGTTTTTGGTTAATGGTATCCCAAACCCTGGAGGAGGGAAGATCCGTATCAAATTCATCCCTATGGTCACTAATAAATTGTTCAAGCCGGGTGCTCATGATAAGCCTCCTTGTTTTATGATTCCGGTTAATTTTTGTTTTGCTCTCATATACTGGGTACGTACGGTTGCATGGGACACGCTCAGGATTTCTGCGATCTCTTCATGGTCGTACCCTTCAAAAAGATAAAGTGTCAGAACGGTCCTGTATCCGTTAGGCAGCATTTTCACCGCCCTTTTGATCTCTTCTACCTTCAGCTGGATTTCGTTCTCATCTGCTGTCTCAGCTTCAGGAAGGTGTCCCACGTTGGTTTTGTCCAGATCAATCAGGTCCATTTTCCTTTTGCGAAGAAGATTGATGGACTTGTTGATCACTATTTTCTTCAGCCAGGCACCAAACGTGGATTTGTACTGGAAGGAATCAATTGAGGCAAATGCATCTGTAAATGATTCCTGCAGAACATCTTCTGCATCCGCTGTGTGATTGACTATGCGGAGGCTCGTATTGAACATGGCCTTTGCATATTTCTGGTAGAGTTCGCTGTAACTGCGGGAGTCCCCTTGTTTGCAGCGTTCTACCAGCTCATCGTGTAGTATTGGTGCGGTCAGTTCCAAGCTGGCTGGTTTAACAATATTAAATACACAATTGGTTCGGACATGTTGCATCTGAAGGTAAAAAAGAATAGAATATGCAGGCCATGGCAGAATCTGTTCAGGAGCCGGGGAGGGGGCCGGTTCCGGGATTCTGGTCTTATCCATACATTCAAAAATCCGGAAAAGGGCATTTTATCAGCCCCGGTAAACCCGATATTCCGGGTCCCGGATCCGTGTCTCCAGGAGCGACATCACAGGCCTTCCGGTCCTGCCCCATCTGTCAACTTTTCACTACTTTAGCTGCACATTTAAAAAGCCCGATATGGCAGCAAAAACGGATGTTTTTCAGAGTCCTGATTATTTCCTACTCGATGAATTGCTTAATGATGAACACAAACTGGTGCGTGAGTCGGTCAGAACCTATGTAAAAAAAGAGATTTCCCCTATCATTGAAGAATATGCACAGCGGGCTGAATTCCCCAAGCAAATCGTGAAACAGCTGGGAGACCTGGGCTGCTTTGGACCTACCATCCCCGTTGAATACGGTGGCGGCGGTCTGGATTATATCAGTTATGGGCTGATGATGCAGGAACTGGAGCGGGGCGACAGCGGGGTTAGATCAACCGCCTCTGTTCAGGGGTCCCTGGTCATGTTTCCCATCTATGAATATGGAAGCGAAGAGCAAAGGAAGAAATACCTGCCCAGACTGGCCAGTGGAGAGTGGCTGGGTTGTTTTGGCCTGACCGAGCCGGATCATGGGTCTAACCCGGCTGGGATGCTCTCCAATTTTAAGGATGCCGGTGACCATGTCATACTCAATGGCAGCAAAATGTGGATCAGCAATGCTCCCTACGCACAGGTAGCTGTTGTATGGGCCAAGGATGAAGAAGGCGAAATCCGGGGCCTCATCCTGGAAAGAGGAATGAAGGGGTTCACAACGCCAACGACACACGGCAAATGGAGTCTGCGGGCATCGGCAACAGGGGAACTGGTCTTTGATCATGTAAAAGTTCCCAAAGAAAATATCCTGCCCAGGGTAAAAGGTCTGAAGGGTCCTCTGGGTTGCCTCACCAAGGCCCGTTATGGCATTGCATGGGGGTCGGTTGGGGCTGCGATGGACTGTTACGACACTGCCCTGAGATACAGTAAGGAGCGGATCCAGTTTGACAGGCCGATAGGGGGATTTCAACTGCAGCAAAAAAAACTGGCAGAAATGATCACTGACATCACCAAGGCACAGTTGTTGAACTGGCGGCTGGGAGTGTTGGCTAATGAGCATAAGGTGACTCCCGCTCAGGTTTCCATGGCCAAGCGCAACGGATGCGAGGTTGCTGCGCAGGCGGCCAGAGATGCAAGGCAGATCCTGGGCGGAATGGGCATCACGGGTGAATATTCCATTATGCGGCATATGATGAATATCGAAAGTGTACTCACTTACGAAGGGACACATGATGTACATTTGTTGATCACAGGTATGGATATTACAGGACTGAATGCGTTTAAATAGTTCGGGACAGACCGGAAATGAACAGGAGGTGCCTGGAGGAGGAATGTGGTTACCATTGCTACACTAAATTTTCCTATACAGTTCAAAGTTGAGGCTGAGGATGTAACGCGGGTCAATTCCATTCTTTTGCGGATTTTCTACCCTGGCAGGTCATTGTCAGCTTCCTGGACTGGTTTATTTGTCCATTCCCGGGAAATCCGGGGACCAGGCTCTTAATCCGGGATATCCTGATAGCCTCAGCAATTGGTGCCTGGCAACCTGGGAGGCAGTGAAACATCCTTTAAGTGTATACCATGAAGATATTTCTGATAGGGTTTATGGGCTCCGGAAAAACTCACTGGGGAAAACTGTTGGCGGAAAAACTCCGGTTGCCCTTCTTTGATCTGGACACAGTAATTACCCAAAAGGAAGGGAAAACAATTTCGGATATTTTTGCAGAGAAGGGAGAAGAATATTTCCGTTACCGGGAAAAGGAAATTTTGGAGGAGCTTGTCACCGGAGAGCAGGAGTTCATCATTTCTTCCGGAGGAGGCACACCCTGTTTTTTCAATAATATTGAATTCATGAAAAAAAATGGCCAGGTTATCTGGCTGAATACTTCCATTGAAACGCTCAAGCAGAGACTGCTCCGGGAGCGTTTGTCAAGACCCCTGATCAGAAATATCGGCGAGGCGGAACTGAAAGCGTATATTATCCGAAAGCTCGGGGAAAGAAAGATGTATTATGAGCAGGCCGATGTGATGGTCAATGAAGAAAGTATTTTGCTGGAACCCCTTATACAACTGCTGAAGAATGAATAAGACATTTTTATCCTTTGCCTGCCTTTTTGGAGCGCTGTCCGTCGCCCTTGGTGCCTTCGGGGCGCATGGGCTCCGGGAAACAATCCCTGCTGATTCCCTTGCTGTGTTTGAAACCGGGGTGCGGTACCAATTCTACCACGTATTTGCCTTGTTCATGGCCGCCATTCTGGGTGAAAAAATAAATCGGAAGTGGATCCATTACTCCGGGTATTGTTTCATCACGGGAATCCTGCTGTTCTCCGGATCCCTGTATGCCATTACGGCTCTAAAGGCGACAAAGGCGGCAGGATGGGGTGCTGTCGGTATCCTGACTCCGTTGGGTGGTCTTTTTTTAATTGCCGGGTGGCTGCTCCTGTTCGGCGGCGTACTGAAAAAACCCTGAATGCCCCTGGGAAGGCGAACAGGGAGGATCCGCAGACTGATCAGAAATCGACTTCAAAAATGGTTCTGGTGCCCTGGTGGTTTTCTATCCTGAATTCCCCGGAAATGGAGGCGATTCTTTTCTTCATATTCTGGAGGCCATTGCCGAATCTCCTCAGATTGTCCAGGTCGACGCCTACACCATCGTCATAGACTTCAATGATAAGTTTCTGACTGACCCGGATTTCAATAGTAACCAGGTTTGCATGGGAATGTTTCAACACATTGTTGAGCGCTTCCTTGATGGCCAGAAAAATATTTCTTCTTTTTTCGCCACTCAGGTCATAGGGAGGTATGTAGCCAGGCAGTTTAAATCGGCATTCGATGGGCGTATTCTCAAAAAATTCAACAGCATATGCACGAATATAGGCTACCAGACTTTCCACGCTGTCATTTGAACTCACCATTGTCCAGATGATGGTATTCATTTTATTCAATAACTCATTGGCGGAGTTTGAAATTTTTTCTATTTCCGGAAGCGTATCCTCCTTCATTTTTGTTTTTACTATCTCACTCATGAGCCGGATGGCGGTCACCCCTGAACCAAGTTCATCGTGCATATCTGCCGAAATCCTGTTTCGCTCCTGCTGCTTGGCTTCCAGGATCGCCACTTGTTTTTCAAATTCCTTCCTTTCATTTTCGAGTTTGAGTCTTTCCCTCTCCTTAATCCTTTCTATTAAATCCCTCCTGTTCTTATAGGAAAGCCCGGCAAGGAAAAAGATCAGTTCAAGAACGAGGCCTGTCTGGTAATACAATAAAGAATCATTAAAGACGCTGTGCGGGGTTTTAGAGACCCTGATAGGTGTGATGATCAGCAGGAAAGAAATGACCGAGAAAAACGTAAGGGCCAGTTGACCTATAACCAGGTAATTCATGAGCGGGTCCTTTCTCCTGAATCCATAGAAAATAAACACCAAGCTAACCAGCAGGAGATACTGCTTGGTGATGTTTTCCACCAGGTTGATGATGCCATATCCTGCCCGGACGAAATTGAGTAGTGAAAAAAGTACGAGGGATGAAAGCACTACCCAGTTGCTGAATCCCAGTACTTTCTCCAGGAAGGGATGCTCCAGTTTGGTATTCAGGAACTTTCTGAAAAAAAGAAGGTAGAATGAATAACCGGTCATTTGGACCATAAAATCGAGGTATCCTTCAAAGAAATAACTCAGGCTGTTTGCTGTGCCAAACAGGTATGACTTGAAGAATAGCAAAATGGCCATACAACCTGCATAGGCGGAGTAATAAAGAAATTCAACGCTGTAGTTCTGAAAATAGACGGCGATGGAATAGAAGATCATCATCAGCAGGATTCCCGCGGTGAGATAGTTCAGCAGGTTGATGGTTATCTTGTTGCTGGTAAGGTTGTTCCTGAAATAGGGAAGGAAATCCTTCTTTACGATATTTGGCGAAAGGCTGCTCCAGACTGTGAGGATAAAATCCAGCTTTGCATAAAAGACCGCCTTTTCCCTTGGCTGGAGGCGGATCAGGGCCACCCCTTCTTCTGCCAGGTTTTCCTTTGCCGGACTGTTTACCGGGATGAGTAATGAACGCCCTTGCTGAAAAGGCATCTTGAAGAGCTGAATATTCATACAATACAGGCCTGGGTAAAAATATATTTCCATCGCAGTATCGGCGCTGTTGTACAAAGGAAATTTAAGGTAGATCGTCTTTCCTGCAATCTCAACTGGAATATTTACCCGGAAGGCAGCTGGAATGTCTTTCGAAATATCCAGATTGGGTATGATGCTGTCAGCAATCGCATTTCTTTTTTCACTGGTGAAAACAGCTGACTTGGCCAGCGACTGAACGGACTGTACCCTGGATACATCCAGGAAACTGCTGTCTTCCGGTTGCCGGGCAAGGACATGCCCGGAATAAAAAATAAAGGTAACCGGGATAGCTACCAACCTGAATTTCTTTGCAGCCTTTATGCAAATGGAATGCTTCGGGAGGCCAGTGGCGAAATTCTCAAAGATGGTTCGTATGATTCTATGAGGTGCCAGCACAGGAGGAAGCCGTTTCAGTTTGTTGGATTAAATTACAATTTATTCGTTAAAAAACTAATATTGAGCTGATTAATCTGCCCGTCCGGCCTGAATAAACTGTTACGTATAGTGGTTTAGATTTGGGGGTTGCTTATCTTTGTCATCATGGCAAAGCGCCCAAAGTCGAAGAAAAACCACCCATCCGGCCCTGATAAACTGAGACCTGAAAAAGAATCACAGGTGACGGTAAGGCAGGTTATCCGGGATGAACGTACACACAAGATTACCGGGGCAGTCTTTCTGCTGCTGGCCGTATTCCTTTTCATTGCTTTTACTTCTTATTTATTTACTTGGAAGGACGACCAGGACAAGGTATTCAGGGGTGCCTCCATTCTTCTTCCCTCCACGGATGCCAAATCCGAAAACCTGCTTGGCAACCTGGGCGCCTACGTATCCCATCAATTTTTTTTTAACGGGTTTGGTATCGCCTCTTACTTTTTCTGCTCTTTCTTTTTTATCATTGGAGCAAACTGGCTTTTTGCCAAAAAGCTCTTTTCGATCACCCGGAACATCCGCTACGTGGTCCTTGGGGTCTGGTTTTTTTCGGTTGCCCTTTCTTTTATAACCAAGGGAAGCGCCTTTTCCTGGGGTGGTGCATTTGGGGAAATGGTCAGTGACTGGCTTACCAGGTTTTTGGGTTGGATTGGAACGGCCTGCCTGCTGTTTGTAAGCGGTCTGGCCTATTTTATCTGGCGATTTAACCCTGTATTCAGGGTGCCGACCATCCAGGGCAAGGCCAGGAAGGAAGGCTGGCAACAGGATCCTGTCGGGCAGGAAGGTCCAAGATTGTTTGTAGACGAGTCTTTTGACCCGGGCAGGGCCAATAGCCTGAAGGGAGAAGCCGCCATGATGACGCCTCTTGAAGAACCAGAATCCGAGAATGGTACCCACGGCCTGACCCTCATTGAGAAGGAACTCTTGCACGAACCTGAGCCTGATGAGACCGGGGATGATCATGCGGGAGGATTACCGGTCCAGGGAACCATTAAGCCCGCTGAAAAAGCCGGCAAGGCCAGAACTTCCGCCCCGGAACTGGAACTGGAGATCAAACAGACAGCAGACGGTCACCAGGAAGACGAAACCGGTTCGGGAGTACCATCCCAGGCGGCGCCTGAAATCCTTCCGGATTATGAACCCACACTCGATCTGCGCAGTTATAAATACCCTTCCCTTGACCTGCTGGAAGCCCATGGCAGCGAAAAGATCGTGCAGGACCCGGCAGAACTGGAAGCCAACAAGGGCCAAATCATCAATACCTTAAAGAATTACGATATCGATATACAGAAGATCAGTGCCACGGTCGGACCTACTGTTACTTTATATGAGATTGTGCCCGCTCCTGGAGTTCGCATCTCCCGGATAAAAAACCTGGAAGATGATATTGCCCTGAGCCTCGCAGCTCTGGGAATCCGGATCATTGCTCCTATTCCCGGAAAAGGCACCATCGGTATTGAAGTACCCAATATCAAAAAGACCGTGGTCAGTATGCGCACCTTGCTGTCTTCCGAGAAATTCCAGTACAACAACTTCAACCTCCCGATTGCGATAGGGAAAAAAATAGACAACGAGAACTTCATCGTTGACCTCTCGGCCATGCCACACCTGCTGATGGCAGGCGCAACAGGCCAGGGAAAGTCCGTTGGATTGAATGCTATTCTCGTGTCCCTGCTTTATAAAAAGCATCCTTCCCAGCTCAAGCTGGTCCTGGTAGATCCGAAAAAGGTGGAACTCAGTTTGTACCGGACCATTGAAAAGCATTTCCTCGCCAAATTGCCCGGGGAGGAAGAACCGATCATCACGGATACAAAAAAAGTCATCCATACGCTCAATGCCCTGTGCATAGAAATGGATAACCGCTATGATCTGCTCAAGGAAGCCGGCGCAAGAAACATCAAGGAATACAACGACAAGTTCATTAAAAGGAAACTGAACCCCCAGAAAGGGCATCAATATCTCCCCTTCATTGTTCTGGTCATCGATGAATTTGCGGACCTCATTATGACCGCAGGTAAGGAAGTCGAGATGCCACTTGCACGGCTCGCCCAGCTTGCCCGTGCAGTGGGAATTCACCTGATCATCGCCACCCAGCGTCCTTCCGTAAATATCATTACCGGTACGATCAAAGCCAACTTCCCCGCAAGGATCGCCTTCAAAGTCTCCTCCAAAATAGATTCCCGGACCATTCTGGATACGGGTGGCGCAGAGCAGTTGATAGGGAAAGGTGATATGCTTGTTTCCTACAATGGGGAACTTACCCGGCTTCAATGTGCCTTCGTAGATACCCCGGAGGTGGACGAGATAACGGAATTTATTGGTGATCAGCAGGGCTATCCTCAGGCATTCCTCCTTCCTGAATATGTGGATGAAAAGGACCTGGAGGGCCGGGATTTTGATCTGAACGACCGGGATCCTCTGTTCGAGGAGGCAGCCCGGGTCATTGTCCAAAACCAGGTAGGTTCTACCTCCCTGTTGCAACGTCGTATGAAGCTTGGCTATAACCGGGCTGGCCGTCTGATGGACCAGCTGGAAGCCGCCGGAGTGGTGGGCCCAAACCAGGGCAGCAAGGCCAGGGACGTGCTGATCAAATCCGAAATGGACCTGGATCATTACCTGGCTGGCGGCGGCAGAGAATAGCCTACGGGAGCAGTTTCCTGATTTCAAGAGTTCAACATTCCTGTCCTTCCTTCATCGGCAACCAGGGGCCATTTTACCGGTTTTGGCGGCACCCTAATATTCATGGACAAACCAGTTATCCCTTACTTATTTATATATATATTTGCGCCCTCATTTGTTTAATTAAATTCCAGTATGAAAAAGGTTGTATTTACGGTGATCGTTACATGTTTGGCAGGATTGGTTGCTTTTTCACAAAATAACAGCATTGGACAAAGTGATCCTGATGCCAAAAAAATATTGGACGGGGTCAGTAAAAAGATAAAATCGTATAAAGCCATCGATGCATCATTTAGCCTGAAAATTGAAGATTCCAAGGGGTCTGTCCAGGGTTCTAAAAAGGGGACGGTGTATATGAAAGGCAACAAATATAAATTGATAATAACGGGACAGGAAATATACTGTGACGGTACAACCATCTGGACCTATGATAAATCTTCCAACGAAGTGACCATTACAAAATTTGATCCTTCCTCCAATGCCACCAGCCCTCAAAAAATATTTACCGACTTCTATGACAAGGATTTCCTCTACAAGTTGAACGGCCAGCAAAAAGTGAACGGAAAAACCCTCCAGGAAATTGAAATGACTCCGATTGACAAGACGAAGAATTTCTTCAAAATATACGTGTATGTCGACAAGTCGGCCCAGACACTGTCCACTACCAAAATGCTGGACAAAAACGGAACGAAGTATACCTATAGTATCATTTCCCTGAACGGCAATGCCAACCTGAACGATGCCATTTTTTCATTTGACAAGTCCAAATATCCCGGCGTAGAAGAAGTCGATCTGCGATAGGGACAAGGATGGTAGAGGTGCCTGCCACTGCTCAGGGTTGAAATCCTGTGGCCCATTGGGTGTTCCTGGGGCATTGGGGAATGAGGTAAGAAACCCTTCCTGATCCGGATCCCTGTTCCGGGTTCTGGTCCAGGCCTTAGAAACGGAAGGCCGGGCCATTGACAAAGGGAGCTTCATTGTTGCTTTCCACCCCACCTGAAGGTACTGATATCAAATTTGGCGAGATCCAGGACGCGGTCGACAACGGTTGCAGCCGCTTGTTCAATCGTTTGAGGCCTGCTGTAATAGGAGGGGGAGGCGGGGCAGATGATGCCTCCGGCCAGGGTGATTGTTTCCATGTTGCGGATGTGAATCAGGTTGTATGGAGTATCCCTGACCACACAGATCAGGCGTCTTCTTTCTTTCAGTATCACGTCAGCAGCCCTTGTAATCAGGTCGGAAGAAACACCAGTCGCAATCCGGCCCAGGGTCCCCATCGAGCAGGGCACAATGATCATACAATCGTACTGGCCTGAACCCGAAGCAAAGGGGGCAGAAAAGTCCTGGACCCCAAATACCTTCACCTGATAATTCTTGTACGATTCGTTTTCCAATTCCGTTTCCCATACCTTTTTCGCATTTTCAGTCATCACCACGGACAATTCTTTCCACTGTGCTTTCAGCTGCATCAGTTTGTCGAGCAAAAGCCGGGCATAAACAGACCCGCTTGCCCCTGTGACTGCAATCACAACTTTATGCATGGTATTTGATTAATTTTGGTGTACCAACAAAAGTACTATGCAAAAACTAAAACTGTTTTTTTTATCCTTCTGGGTAATCGTCTTTTCCTGTGCGCACAAGCCCGACACTTCGTTTGGGAAATTAAAGTGGATGAACCTTGCTGAAGCCTCAACCAGCCTTCAGCGAGAGAAGAGACCCGTACTGATTGACCTGTATACAGACTGGTGCGGTTGGTGTAAAGTGATGGATAAGAAAACCTATTCCAACCTGCAGGTTGTGCAATATCTTCAGGAAAAATTCTATCCGGTCAAAGTGGATGCTGAATCCAGAGAAGCTCTTGTATGGAATGGGAAAACCTATCGCTTCAATTCCAATTATCGCACCAATGAATTTGCGGTATATGTCACACAGGGGCATCTTGAATTTCCAACAACGGTGATCATACCAACGGACGGAGAACCTCAGGCAATTCCCGGATACCTTGAACCAAAAGACCTCGAACTGATCGTCAAATATTTCGGAGAAGGAGGATATGGCAAAATCCCTTTCCAGGAATTTCAGAAAAATTTCAAATCGAGTTGGTGACAGATTCGAAAAAAAATGGAATTATGCAAGAGGGAGCCGATCGAAAATCGGCTATTTTTTTTGTAGTATCCTTACTACAAAAAAACTTTCTCCGCCCCTAAAGGTTAGGTGAAATACTTCCCTGAGATTAATTGTACAAACTACACTTGATTTTAATCAATTTCATGGTTTTTGGGTAAAAATTGGTGAATTATGCAACCATTTTTCCAAAACTAAGATGCTATATTTGACTTTTCATAGGATAAGGTTTAATGGTTAATGGTATTTGATTAGTGCGGCCTCCCCTTAAAAGGAGGCTTTTTTTTTGAAAAGGTTAACTTCCAAATAAATCCGTTTTTATCAACTAACGATCATCCGTACCCTATTTTTTTACAGCAGCAGGCTTAAAACAACCAACCCCATAAAAGAGAAATCCCCTGATCATTCAGGGGATTTGTGTTATAAATAATCAATTGGAATCATCAAGCCTCTGCCATGTCCGGGATGGCTTCCACCTTATATTCACCAGCATCGAGTTTTTTCTTGGTAATCTCAAAAGCGTTCAGGGTTGCCTGGATATCTGCATCCCCATGGACAGCAGTCGGGATGAGACGGTAAATGATATGGCCTTTCGGAATAACCGGATAAACCACAATGGAGCAGAATATGCCATAGTTTTCACGCAGGTCCATCACCATGGCAGTTGCCTCGGGGACGTCCCCCTTCATGTAAACCGGGGTTACTACGGAATTGGTATTGCCGATATCGAATCCTTTTTCGCGCAGACCGTTCTGCAGTTTCCTGGCATTTTCCCAAAGCTTGTCTTTTAATTCCGGATGATTGCGCAACAGTTCAAGACGTTTAAGGTTACCAACAACAAAGGGCAAGGGCAGACTTTTGGCGAATATCTGGCTCCGGATATTGTATCGGATATAATCCACAATGGTTTTTTCTCCGGCTACGAAGGCTCCGATAGAAGCCATCGATTTGGCAAAAGTGGAAAAATACAGATCGATGTTGTCCTGAATACCCTGTTCCTCGCCGGCTCCTGCCCCAGTTTTGCCGAGGGTTCCGAAGCCATGGGCATCATCCACCAGCAGACGAAACTGGTATTTATCCTTAAGCGCCGCTATTTCCTTCAGTCTCCCCTGGTCTCCGGCCATTCCGAATACCCCTTCGGTGATTACCAGGATCCCCCCCGCCTTTTGCTTGTCGATCAATGCGCCCGCTCTCTGCAACTGCTTTTCACAATCCTCCACATCGTTATGCTTAAACACATACCTGTGGCCGGGATGTAAACGAAGGCCGTCAATAATGCAGGCGTGACATTCCGCATCGTATACGACCACATCATGCCTGCCGCACAGTACATCGATGATGCTGACCATTCCCTGGTATCCATAATTCAGTAATGCAGCGTCCTCCTTCATGACCAGATCCGCAAGTTCCCGCTCCAGCTGCTCGTGAAAATTGCTGTTTCCGCTCATCATCCTCGCCCCCATCGGGGAAGCCAGACCGAATTTGGCTGCCGCCGCTGCATCAGCCTTCCGGACTTCCGGGTGGTTTGCGAGACCCAGATAATTGTTAAGGCTCCAAACAATCATGTCTTTTCCACGGAATTTCATCCTGCTGCCAATATCGCCTTCCAGCTTGGGGAAAGCAAAATAACCATGTGCTCTTTCTCGGTGCTGACCAATCGGGCCATAGTGTTTAATGAGTCTTTCAAAAATGTCTGCCATATTGCTTATTGTATTGTTACAAGGATCAAAATTGGCGCAAAAATAACGTATTTAGCCATACAGGGCAAGCCGTATGCTGACATTCGCGCGTATCGCATTTTTTCCTGCTCCATGACTGCGGAATAGGATTTATGTATTCAAGACACAATTTCCTGTTTCTTTGCCCCGCGTAGGTGCCGCGACTCCTCAGGCTCACCCGGACTCCTGGTCCGAAGGTATTGTTTCAGTCCCATCACACGGAGGTTGATCGCTGCATTCAGGTCCCGGTCATGAAGAATGCCATAGGTTTTTCAGGCGGGATACCCGTTCATCACCGGGACTGAGTCGTCTGGTAATGGCAAAAGGTCGGGAAGTCCAATTCGTTATTTATATGTTAACTGAAGGGGCGGGGACAATATTATCAAACGGACATATTTTATATAATATTAAACCTCTTGTCTATTTTTAAATCTATCTGATAATAGCAAACCCTTTAAAAAACAACGCATGAAAAAAAAGATCCTATTATCCCTGGCAATACTTGCCTTTTTGGGAATTTCTCAGGTGACCTTAGCCCAGGATGGAAAATGGGCAAAAAATCACCCCCGCCGCGAGCAGGTGAACAGTCGCCTGAATAATCAGAATGCGCGCATTCATGACAAGGTCAAGGATGGCCAGATGAGTAAGACAGAAGCTGGCAAACTGCATCACGAAGACCACCAGATCCGGCAGGAAGAAAGGTCGATGGCTTCCCAGAACCACGGGCACATCACCAAGCAGGAGCAAAAGACTCTGAACCAGCAAGAAAATCACGTCAGCAAACAAATTAAGAATCACTAACCCCCGCGGGTATCGGAATACTTGCTACTGCCCGGAGACCTAAGTATCTCCGGGCATTTTCTTTCCTCCCCTGGAACAGGCGGGAGCCAGATAAGAATGACTCGGGTTAAACAGCATTCATTCTGCCGGGACATCCTAAATAAATGACCCCGCAGGCTGGTAAGGCTTATGGGGTCATTTCAGAGAAAATATATCAGGGCCTGGGGTTCAAAGCCTGTTTGATTCTTTCCAGTTCGTCCTGTAAATGATATTTGCTCAGTTTATCTGTTGTCACCGGGATTGCGGCCGTTATTTCGGCTTTCAGAGAATTCAGGTTTGCCCGGGCAATAGAGGGTACATCGGTATTCCTGATATCTCCCCCGAAATAGACGGCGAAACTTCTGGGCAGACCGGGAGGAAGAACAGCCTGCTGCGGGTTTAGCAGATTGATCATAGCTTCCACATAGGTTTTCTGCAGGTTCCTGCGGAATACATCTATCGCCTTGTGGGTTTTCAATTCACTCCACACTTCCTTATTGACATCTTCGATCAGTTCATCGGCCCCGTAAGTATTTGCAGCTCCATAACGGGATGCGCAGGTAGTCATCCTGAATAGCCTGGCCGATGAAAGCAGACTGGTCAGCACATTGGTCTGGATGGTGGCCAGGTTTTCTGTGGCTGCCGGGTTGCTGAATTTATTCAGGATGTCTTTGTTAAGCAGCCAGTCAGGTGTTTGAAAAAGCTGTCTGGCAAGGAAAGAAACAGCGTCTTTCTGAAGGGCTTTGGGGGTCACCTCGTACACATCACCCGGCTGCTCTACGCTTTTGAATGTTTCATAGATTCCTCCGACATTCTTGGCAACATGGTTCATATACCGGCCAAACTGGACTATGAGTTCTCCGTACATCTCTTCCAGGTTGTCGTATTTATCGGCCTCTTCTCGGGTCCATTCTGGGAGATTGGGCAGGATCCGTTTCAGGTTTTTTATTCCATATTCACTCGCCTTCATGCTGTTGTCACCAAGATCCTCCGTCTGGGACCGGGGATCAAAATTGAAGCCTTCTCCTCCAAACCAGAGCCGGGGATTTGCACTGAGATTGTCAATCGTCCATTTATTTAAGACCTTTTTGTCTTCCTCCTCATCCTTGGTGCCGGCGATTGGTTTATATCCCCAAACAATGGCCCATTCGTCGTATGCACCGATCCTTGGATACAGACCTGCCGGGGAAATATTGTCCTCGGGCTGGGCCACGTAATTGAACCGGGCATAGTCCATAATGGAGGCTGTATGTCCGTTGGCTTCCACCCAGGCCTTATCACGAAGTTTTTCAACCGGGGTCTTACTGCTGCTGCCCATATTGTGGCGCAGTCCAAGTGTATGGCCCACTTCGTGGGAGGAAACAAACCGGACGAGCGTGCCCATCAGGCTGTCGTCAAATTTCATTCTCCTTGCCCGTGGATCCACGGCAGCCGCCTGGATCAGGTACCAGTCGTGGAGCAGCTTCATGACATTGTGATACCAACCGATATGGCTTTCCAGGATCTCACCACTTCTCGGATCAGCTTCATTCGGACCATAGGCATTTTCGATGTCAGAAGCAAAATACCGGATGACAGAGAAACGGGCATCTTCCAGGCTCATCGTGGAATCATTTTGCGGCCATTCTTTTCCAACGATGGCGTTCTTGAATCCTGCTTTTTCAAAAGCTTTTTGCCAGTCGTTGATCCCTGCGATCAGATAAGGACGCCATTTCTTGGGGGTTGCGGGATCTATATAGTAGACAATTTGCTTTTTGGGTTCTACCAGCTGTCCCTGTTTCCATTTTTCTATGTCCTCATCACGGGGTTCAAGACGCCAGTGATGAATAAAGGTAGAAGTCTCCACTCTCTGCTGGTCATCTGAATATACCGTGAAACTGCTTGCAAAATAACCGACGCGGGGATCAAATAGTCTTCTGCGCAGGGGAGATTTGGGAAGCAGGATAAACGAGTTGTTGAGTTCCAGGGTTACCGAGCCCGAAGCTTCTGCAGCCGGCAAAGTAACCGATGGTGACGCTGACAGTACCAGACCCGGAGGGGCTGGTGTTGACGAAAAAGTTTTGACGGTGCTTACCTCAGTATTGATCGGGTAGGTATGGATGCTTTGAATATAGGACCTGTCCGTTGCGATGCCTCCCAGGTTATACCTTCTTTTGACGGCCGGGCTGAGGCTTACCGCCTGGTTATCCCCTCTGAAGTAATCGCTCACATCAATGACGACGCTGGCTGAATCCTTTCCAAAGGCCTTAACATCAAAGGCAGCAGCGATGGGATCCAGCGAAGAGTTGCGAACAGCCTGGGAGATAGGCTGCGAGGAATCAACGGCCACGTTGACGACCGTGACTACCCGCAAAAACAGGTTGTTTTGCGGACCCCTTTCCCAGCGGATGGTTTGCTCATTGACCCTTTCCCCTCCATAATTATTGCCTCCTGCGGGAGTTTTGGAATACCGGGTGACCGCGAGGATTTCCCTGCCCATAATGGAATCCGGGATTTCGAAATACCATTTGTCCTCAACCTTGTGAACTGTAAACAGTCCCTTGTGACTGACGGCCTTGTCGGTGATGACATCCTTGTAAGGTTTGGGACCGGACTTGGGTGCCCCGTTGGCAGGCGCAGCGGCAGGGTTACCGGCTGCTGCCGGAACTGCGGGTCTTTGCTGCCCTACCACATTGATGGCAGAAATAGCCATCAGGGTGTAAAGCAGCGCTTTTCTCATATGCATGTACGTAGTTTTGAAATGAAGAAAGGTTGAAATTAAAGAAGAAGTGCAATTATAAGCACTGAATTATATGAATGGTTGGAAATCTTACAGATAGAAATCCCCAGATCTGGCCAGCAAGTATCTGCCGGGCCGGTTCTGAGGATCATGGCCGGAAAATTTATGGTTCAGTCAAGCAGGCCGGTCAGGCATTCCTGTTGATGCAGTTGAGATCTTCAAAGGCAACTTCCAGTCGCCTGGAGAAGGTTTCTTCCCCTTTGCGCAGCCAGGCACGCGGGTCATAATATTTTTTATTGGGCTTGTCTTTTCCACCGGGATTTCCAAGCTGCCCCTGGAGGTAGGCTTCATTTTTCTTGTAATACTCGAGTACCCCCTCCCAAAATGCCCATTGAAGGTCCGTGTCGATGTTCATTTTGATTGCGCCATATCCAATAGCCTCCCGGATCTGGTGCTGCGGTGAACCGCTGCCACCATGAAAAACAAAATAAACGGGCTTTTCGGCAGTTTTCAGTTCTTTTTGAATATAGTCCTGGCTGTTTTTCAGGATAACCGGTCTCAGCTCGACATTTCCCGGGCTATAAACGCCATGGACGTTTCCAAAGGCAGCAGCGACGCTGAAAAGACGCCCTACCTGGCTCAGCTGCCGGTAGGCGAAAGCGACATGCTGGGGCTGGGTATACAATTTTTCATTTTCCACACCGCTATTGTCAATCCCGTCCTCTTCACCACCGGTTACCCCCAGTTCGATTTCGATAGCCATGCCGAGCGGAGCCATCCGTTTGAAAAAACTGACCGAGGTGTGAATGTTTTCCTCTATGGGTTCTTCGGAGAGATCAAGCATGTGCGAACTAAAAAGAGGTTGTTTCTTTTCCTTATAAAACTGCTCCCCTGCGTCAATCAGGCCACTTATCCAGGGAAGCCATTTTTTGGACGCGTGATCGGTATGCAGCACAACAGGAACGCCATAATGTTTGGCAACATTGTGGATGTGAAGCGCCCCGGATACTCCACCTGAAATATTTGCCTGCAAATGGTCATTGGGCATGCCCTTTCCGGCGATAAACTGTGCACCACCGTTGGAAAATTGTATAATGACAGGGGAATTGACTTTTGCCGCTGTCTCCAGAGTAGCATTGATATTACTGGTGCCAACGGTATTGACCGCAGGCAGAGCAAACTGGTTTTTTTTGGCATCTTTATATAACTCCTCCAGTTCCTCACCAAAAAGTACTCCCGGTTTGTATTTGCCCATTTTTTAGAATGATTTTAGGTGATAAGAATATGAAATGAGTGGCAAAGATATGCTTTTTACCAGCTTGCCAGAAAAGTGAGAATGGGCGATAGTGTCTCAGGTTGAAAAAAATTAAAGTTTTTCTATAATAGCACCAACAAGCCTACACTTCTCTATGTCCCCACTTAGGCCAATATATGTAGTTTCAATTCTAAAAAACTCCTGTGCTATTGTTTCACCAAAAGCCAATGATTTCTTTAATGCATATATTTTAGAGACGAATGAAGTGTATTCATCCTTAGGCAGACCGTCAAAGCCTATTGGGTTCCAGTCATCACGAAGTATTTCGTCGATCCTTTTATATAGTCTTTTTTCTTCTGGACTCCATTTTGTTCCCATTATTATTATTTTATGTTTGACTGAATAAGCAAGATAAGTAGTCTATTTGGTTATGGAAAAAAGGAAAAGACCGGGCAATGGCTCGGCATGAGATTTATGAATAATGTCGAATAATTGGTATTGCTGATGACAAATAAAATCTTACTATATCTAAACCGGAAATAACAAATGGTTCTTTCCAATTTGATGTTTTGCATAAGGGTTCAATAACAATTATGATGAACCTAATCCATGCCTAAATTACCATCAGCATCCCCAATAGAATAACAGAGAGTGAATTTGAATTCAATTATAATCTGTTTATAATCGAAACAGCAATCCACTTCAAAAAATTCTATTTATTCATTCTATGCTGGTTTGTGTCTTTGTTTGAAAAAATATCTGTCCTTCGAGAAGGGGAAGGAAACATGCATAAATCCAATAGAGTTAAAAACAAAGCAAATAACATCTGCCAATAATGGCATCCAGGTTTAAGATTTTATTGACCCTGCCCATCTTGATTCATATAGCACCAATGATCAGGGAAAGTACAGCGCATACAAAAGAGATCCGATACTCGATAAAAACCATGTCGGATGATGAAAATATTCTAATCGGAATAGTGGGATGGTTTTACTTCTTTCTGCTTGCGCTGCAGGACCATCAGGTTCCAGTAATCAAGCAGTGCCTCCGCTTCAGCTTTCGTTTCATATTTAGATTCCTGGCCAGCCGGAACAATCCGGGTCGAATGTCCTTTCCCAATGTAATCTTTCCCGTTGGTTACGTGCTTGTCATAAAAGGTACCTGAGCTGTCAATAAATTTCAGAAATGAACTTGGGCTCATTTTGACAGCGTATACCTTGTTGTTATCATCATAGACAACATGTGGCGTAAACGAAGTCTTTTGCCCGAGCAGAGAACACGTAATGAGTACTGTGATGGCAGAGAGGAAAATATTTTTCATGGAGAATTCAATTTCATTTATAATGGACCAATGGGTGGTTACCTGTTTAAATTTATAACTATAAAATTATAGTTTTATTGTGCCCTGCCAAAGACCAAATCCTTCCAGAATAAATAATTCATTCCGAAGGTGTTGGAAGGCCGTTCACAGCTGGAAAAACATCCGGATTCATGACAGGTAATTGATCTCTCGTCCTATTTCAGCCGCGGGTAAAGCAGAAAATATTTCCCGGTCGACCATGACACTGAGAGAAAATATCTTCTCCGGAAGGGCAGGGGCATAGAACCACAAGAATTCAGGTCCTCCGGATTTGCTTCAAATGATCAGACAGCCTCAGGGCAAGAGCAACGAGGGAAAGAGTGGGATTGACTGCTCCCGCTGTAGCAAAGCAGGAGGAACCTGCCACAAACAGATTTGAGATTCCGTGCACCTTACAATTGGAATCTACGACCCCCTGCCTGGGATTATCACTCATCCGTGTGGTACCCATATGGTGCCATCCTCCTCCGGTAAAATCAGGCCAGCTATTGTCCGACTCCGCAACCAGGAAATCTTTCAATTTCACCCTTCCCCATCCCGACAGGCCGGCCTGGTCTCCGAGCAGCATTATTATTTTCCGGATGGTTCTCTTTTCGAGGGGAGTCAGTACCCAGTGCAGGGCGGCTCGTTGCATGCCCAGGGCATCCTTCTCCTGGGAGAGAGCTACTCTTGATTCCGGGTTGGGCGCCTGCTCTATCCTTGCAAACAGCTGGAATGACCGGTTCACCCTTTCTCCAGCGACCGGAAGCTCTTGGCTGGCTTTCTCGATAGGCCCTAAGTATTGACGGAGGCTTTCCCGGGGATCTTCCGAAGACCATGACTCTATCGCGGGCCTGATTTTGTTGGCCTCGTAAAGGGGTGTCAGGGAAAGCGTTCCGTTCAGGATTTTTAATTCTTCCTGCTTTTTTGCAGAGATCGCCAGTTCGGCCCTTGCCCTGGTTACACCATAATCCAGCATGTATAACTTCATGGGATCGGGTCTTGACAGCCACAATTCCCCGGAACTGATCTCTATATGTTCCATAAAATAGCGACCTACCTGGTCAAGATCATTTCCCAGCCCCGCCGGTTTCTGTCGGTTGGAAGCGAGCAGCAGCCTGGCATTCTGAATGGCACAACAGCCAAGAATGAAATGCCTGGCCCTTACACGCAGAACTTTTCCCGAAAATTGCCTCACGGTCAGTTCCTCCAGCACAGAACCGGCCTCATTGGTCGTTAACTCTGTTACGTTTGCATGCGTATAGAGGTGAATATTTTTAGCCCGAAGGATATCCTCCCTGTACCTGGTCCCAAACCTGGTTGGTGGACTGAACTGCCACATCTTATTCCAGACTACGTTTGGATCTGCCGGTATCGGCACGAGCGCCGGGTCCTTTTTTTGCCAGTACTGAAGGCCGTATTCGAAGGGGCCCAGTTCCAGCAGCTTCTGTGCCCTTTGGTAATAATCGTCAAGATCGCTGCGGAGGATCGGCCACCCTGAGTAGTTCACCCAGTCACGCTTCTCAAAATCAATCTGGTCCATGGTAGAGCAGAACCCCGCCCAATGGCCAGTCGTGCCTCCGAAATAATGGAGACGGCTTGACATGAGGGGATAATAGCGCTGCCCCGTGGTTTTACCCTGATAGAGTTCCTGGATATTTTCATCATAGTCAAAACCGCCCCCTTCCAGCAGGATTACCCGGGAGGGGCCCCCACTCCAATCCAGGGCGATGGAAATGCCCGCCGCCCCCGCGCCGACGATACAGATATCTCCTTCAATCAGGGAGTTGTTATCAAGGTTTCTTGCGTCGGTATGCATATCGGGCTTAATTTTTGTTTTGTAGATAAAGGAGCGCGCATTGCCTTGATTCCGTTATGGAAAGAACCCACCCTGCCAGAATAACGGTGTTGCCTGTCCTAAAATCCTGTCTGGTCTTTTCTTCCAGGAGAGAGTGCGCTGCCGCCTCTGACAGGTTAGCGGAAAAACCTGAACTGTCCTTAACGGAAAGCAGCAGATTCACCAGTTTTTCCCGGCTCGCCTCTTCAGGAACTTTTTCCAGGTAAGCCTTTCCTATTGCCAGGATGGTCTTTTCATCGCATACCCGGGCCAATGTGGCAGGCTGTTTCAGGATTTTTTCCAGAGCGGGATTACCGCCCTGACATCCGCCTAGCGATAAGCCGGAAGATGCTGTTGCCAATACAGAAACCAGAAGAAATTCTCTTCTTTGCATATAATGATTTTAGCAGGCATGAGAGGGGGAGGGCAGGAGATAACCGGTATCGGACAGTGCTCACAAACCAGATGTATCTCAGGTGCTTTAATAGGGGAGGCATAGGTCGTCGGGGTATTGGCATAGAGTTTTTCGGTTGGTCACCCCCTGTGGTCAATAAAGATAAAAGAAAAAGGAAACCATACCTACTTGCTCGCCATGGTATTTTCCGGTTTCTTTCCCAGGCGTTGATTTTTGTTTCCAAACCAAGGTTATAGACGAACCGGCTGAACCCGAATGTCTGGTGAATGAGCGTTACCTGCTCCGCGTTTGGATACAGGCGATATTTATCCGGATTTAAAACGTACAGAATTAATATCTATAATTATCTTGTCCGGGTATAATCGGGTATACTTGCCAGGAAAGATTCTGATTATGGACCGATTGGTTCCGGTTACCAGACGGAGGACGACTTCCCGTCAGTCTTCAAATTTGCCCATATTTTTTTGTATCAGCGCCAGGTTTTTTTGAAGGGTTTGTTTCAGCTGGCGCTTGACCAGCTGGCCCATGGAACTGCATTTGACAAATATTGGAGCATGAAAATAGTCTGACAGCTCAGATTTGAGCTGCAGCAGCTTTTCCGGCACCGAGATTTTATCCTTTGACATGATATTCAGCAGCTCCATCAACCTGAACCGCGAAGAGGCCACGCGGAACGCCATCATCGTTCTTTCTTCGGTCTGGTATTGTTCGATGGAATCCTTATTGAGGTATTTCATACACAACTGGACAAAAGGGTAATTTTCCTTGAAAAACTGGGGAAGGTACAGGCTCCGCCGGCCTTCAAATGATTGCTGATCAAAATCAATTGCCCGTATCCGGTACTGGAAATCTTCAATGTCCGGAGTAATATCCACGACGAAATTATAAGATCGCATGTCTCCCAACAACCGGACAAAACATCGTTCATTAAATTTCACGAACTCCTTGGCAAATCGGATTCTGTTGGTAATCGGGTCTTCCAGGTAAGTCCGGATGAAGACGTCTCCTGGAATGCCGGGGATGTGCTCCTCCAGCAACGTGTTATTATAGGTCAGATAGGTAATCCTGTTGGGTGACAACAGATGTTCCAGTTCCAGGCCATAGACTCTCGATGCATCTGCCTGCTTTACGTAATAGTGATCATAGTTGTCATTAAACTTGTTGACTATCCGGATGCGGAACGGATTGGAATTGGCAAAACTGCAGTAGTCGATCCTTGCTACATCCAGGTGCTTGGTAAAACTCAGGTCGCCTTCTGTTTTTAATATGGCATACATTTTTATCAGGCCATCACGGATAAAACCCCAGTTTTTCATGTCATAGGACACTGTTTCCCATAAGGTATCCTCGCCATGTTTGTCCTTTAGAGGAACAGCATAGGTTATATGTAGAAGGTCGTTATAGGAAACGGGCTGCTTCACTTCCCTGCCGTGGTGTTTGAGGTAATTGCGCAACAGATCGCCTACAGGGAATATCGGTTTCTTCCTGGAAGGCTTGTCAGACTCGCTGGTCAGCTGGGAATTTTTTTCGTGGAGAAAACTCATGGATTGGGTTGTCAGATGATCAAAGTCCGCCTGGTGTGGGATGGAGGCAAGCCTCACCCTGCCCGTCCGGACTTTGGCATTTCATTACCAATACTAATATAACAATGAACGGCAAGCTGTGCGGGAAATTTTTGGAAGGCTCCCTCGGTGAAAGAACTCCCCAAGCCAGTAAATTTATCAGGAAGAGCAGGGAAAATGAAGAAAGGATGGAAAAAAAATCCTCCTGCTAAATGCCTTTCGATCAGAGCCATTCTTTAGCAGGAGGAGAAATAGTTTCAAGCAGCGGATTTTGCCAGATATTGGATACTGCCGGAACTGGTTTCCTTGGACGTTGGATTTTAACAATTTGGTTTTTACAGGATATGTTCTGGTTTTTCTAGGATACGATGTCGGTTTTTCTTAGGGTCTTCGAATCATTCGGTTCATTCATCAGGATAATGGGTCAAAAAAAAGGAAGTTGACTGATATCGGATTCACCTGGAATTTCTTTTGATATTGGATTAGATTTGGTGATTGGTTTTTTGGGATATTGGGTGATTGATTTTATCAATCAACTTCTGAACCAAAAGTAGTTATCCACAATGTGAATAACAATAGATGTTTTGCCTTATTTTTTGATTGCATGATTTACCGCCCCTCCCGTAAAATTTCATCACTGCAATGCGGACTTTCCAGTGCACTTCCTCGTAGATTTACCATTCCCGCAGGCTGGAACCCGCACCAGTGGCAGATTACTCCTTGCTGAAGCTTCGCAGATTTTCATTCTTGCAGCCAACTCCAGGTCTTATTTGGACCTAAACGCGTCCAAAAAAATGAGACAGAATGCATCGGAAGGACGACCATCCTAATTTCCGAGTGATTGTATCACATCATATTTGGTAACGATATGGTAATTGCCGCTGTCGTCCTTAGCCAGGACTGCCCCATTTTCTTTATTAATCAGGGAACTGATCCTTTCAACAGGTGTGTCAAATGGTACAACCGGATAGGCCGGTTCCAGCACTTCGCGAATTTTCTTTTGTTTGATGTCCTGTCCGTTGGCCATCATCTTACTGAACAGTCCGCTTTCGCTGATCGCACCTACCAGCTCACCCTTTTGTTTTACGGGTATGTTTTCGATATGGTATTGCTGCATGAGATCGACAGCGTTTCCAACAGTATCTCCCGGTTCGAGGGTAACCAGTTTGTGTATGCCCCTGCCATTAACGATATCCCGGAACGTTTTAACATCCAGGAAGCCGCGCTCCATCATCCATTGGTCATTGTAAATCTTACCGACATAACGGCTTCCGTGATCATGCAAAATACAGACAACCAGGTCATCCTTCGTGAGCCGGTCCTTAAGTTGCATCAGTCCCTGCAGGCAGCTTCCCGCGCTGTAACCGCAGAAAAGTCCTTCTTCTTTGGCCAGCTTACGTGCCATCACGGCCCCGTCCTTGTCGGTTACCTGTTCAAAATGGTCAATCACGCGCATGTCGTAATTCTCAGGTACAAAATCTTCCCCAAACCCTTCCGAAACATAGGGATGAACCTGGTTCATGTCTATCTGACCCGTTCTGAAATACTTGGTCAGCAGCGAACCATATACATCAATGGCCCAGATCTGAATGGCCGGATTCTTCTCTTTGAGAAACATGGCCGTACCCGTGACGGTTCCGCCGGTTCCTGCTGTGCATACGAGATGGGTCATTTTTCCATCCGTCTGCCGCCAGACTTCCGGGCCTGTCGTTTCATAATGGGCAAGTCGGTTGGCCGGATTGTCGTATTGATTGCAATGAAAAGAATTGGGGATTTCCCCGGCCAGTCTCCGGGCAACCGAATAGTAGCTGCGTGGATCTTCAGGTTCCACATTGGTCGGACAAACGATCACCTCAGCACCGACCGCCTTGAGGATGTCCATTTTTTCCTTGGATTGTTTGTCTGTCGTGGTGAATATGCACCGGTATCCTTTGACCGCCGCGGCCAGTGCCAGGCCCATCCCGGTATTTCCGCTGGTACATTCGATAATGGTTCCTCCTGGTTTTAGTTTGCCATCCTTTTCAGCTACTTCTATCATTTTTACGGCCATCCGGTCTTTGATGGAATTGCCGGGGTTGAAATAGTCTACTTTTGCCAGTACTGTGCAGGGGAAATCCCGAGTAATTTTGTTAAGCCGGATAAGAGGAGTATTGCCGATAGTTTCGAGAATATTGTTCTTAATATCCATAGTTCAGGTGTTGTGGGAAACAAAGGTACGATATGTTGGGAGAGGACATGGTGGCAGGACCGGCCTGAGGCAAAATAACAGGAATTTAAAATGGGAGCAATCTCCCTATCCTTTCAAATTTACCACACGCCGCATTTACCTGTCACGCCGGGGTATGTTGATAAAACATAATTTTCCCTTTGCTGTCATCACTTACTTTTGCCGGCTTGTAAAACCCAGTTGAAAATTTTATCAAGATGGAATTAGAGAATATCCGGAGAATAGCAGACAAACTTCATCTCTCCTACAAACAAATCAACAACACTTTTCAGTTACATCAGGAAGGCGCTACCATTCCCTTTATGGCGCGGTACAGGAAGGAAGCAACAGGAAACCTGGACGAAGTGCAAATCGGGTCCGTGATAAATCTTCTTGAGTATTTTTCAGAACTGGACAAAAGGAAGGAAACAGTCATGAAGACCGTTGAAGCTTCCGGCAAACTTACCCTTGAACTGAAATTCCGGATTGAACGGTGTTTTGATGCGGTGGAACTGGAGGACATCTATCTGCCGTACAAGCCTAAACGCAGAACGAAGGCCGCAGTGGCCATGGAAAAGGGTCTGGAACCGCTGGCCAAACTCATATTTGAGCAAGGCCCAGGGCAGCCCGAGGAGGCTGCACAGTCATTTATCAGCGAACAGGTTGGCAATGCCAGGGAAGCCCTGCAGGGGGCTTCTGATATCATGGCAGAATGGATCTCGGAGCGCGAAGAGGCCAGGGGAAGTATTAGGGCTCTTTTTAACAGATCGGCCATGCTGTACTCCAAAATCATCCCCGGAAAAAAAGATGACGAGGCGGCTCAGAAATACCGGGATTATTTTCAGTTCAGTGAATCATTGTCACAAAGCCCGTCCCACCGGATCCTGGCTATCCGCAGGGGAGAAAAAGAAGGCTTTCTGGGCATGGATATCCAGGTTCAGAAGGAGGCAGCCCTCACAGAACTGGAAGCTATTTTTTTGAAAGGATCCGGTGAAAAAAGTGCCCTTGTAAAAAGATCAATTGCCGACAGCTTTGACCGCCTGCTCAAACCGTCGATCGAAAATGAGTTCCGTCTCCTGAGCAAGACCAGTGCAGAGGAGGAAGCAATAAAGGTCTTTGCAGAAAACCTGAGACAATTGCTGCTGGCGGCACCACTTGGCTCCAAAAGGATCCTGGCCATTGATCCGGGATACCGGACTGGGTGCAAAGTCGTCTGCCTGGACGCGCAGGGAAATTTTCTATACAACAGCACCATCTATCCGCATAGCCAGCATCATGACCATACGGGCACTCCTCCTCAAAAAAGCGTGGAGGAGTTGAGGTTTCTCGTAGATCGCTTCGGCATTGAGGCAATCGGAATTGGTAATGGGACAGCGGGGCGTGAAACAGAAAGCATCGTGCGGGGCATTGACTTTGGAAAACCGGTCAGCATTTTCATGGTAAATGAAAGCGGGGCTTCGATCTATTCAGCTTCTGAGCTGGCCAGGGAGGAGTTTCCGGAACAAGACGTTACGGTTAGGGGTTCCATCAGTATCGGTCGCCGACTGATGGATCCTTTGAGCGAACTGGTCAAAATCGATCCAAAATCCATTGGCGTCGGACAATACCAGCACGATGTAAACCAGTCAAGGTTAAAGGACGAATTGGACCGAGTAGTGGAGAGCTGCGTAAACTTTGTCGGAGTGGACCTCAATACCGCCAGCAAACAATTGCTGACCTATGTTTCGGGCCTGAGTGCGACCCTGGCAAACAATATTGTAAACTACCGGAAGGAACACGGGCCATTTGGTTCACGCGAAGAGCTCAAAAAAGTTAGCCTGATGGGCCCTAAGACCTATGAACAGTGTGCAGGATTTTTAAGAATCCGGGGCGCCTCCCATCCGCTCGACGGAAGCGCTGTCCATCCGGAAGCCTATCACGTGGTGGAGGCTATGGCCAGAGACCTTAACTGCTCCCTGGCAGACCTTATCCGCCAGGGGGATCTGAGAAAAAAAATCGACAGGATAAAATACCTGTCTGAATCTGTTGGAGAATTTACCATCGAAGACATCTTGCAGGAATTGGAAAAGCCGGGCAGGGATCCGAGAAGCCAGGCTGAAGAATTCCGTTATGATGAAACCATCAGAACAATTGAGGACCTCAGACCCGGAATGAGTGTTCCGGGCATAGTGACCAACATTACCAATTTTGGTGCCTTTGTCGATATTGGTGTTAAACAGGATGGCCTGGTCCATGTTTCCCGCCTCAGCGAGAGATTTGTATCCGATCCGAATGAAATTGTCAAATTACAGCAAAGGGTCCAGGTTACCGTTATCGAAGTGGATGCGGGGAGAAAGCGCATATCTCTGTCGATGGTCGAAAATGCGCATAAATCGAAGGAAAAGAGTGCGAATTTCCAGGGAATAAAAAATAAGAAAGGGAATGATCAGGCTACCGGACCCGGCCGCCGCAATGTTCAAAAAGTAGAAAGGAAAGAAGGAGAGGACGATTTTGCCTCAAAGCTGACGGAGCTTAAAAAGAAGTTCAAGCGGTGAGGTCATCCTCCTGAAGAAGGATTCATGGTCTCCCCTTTTCGGCCAGTTAAGGTCATATCAGACCTTTACATTCCTGAGTTCTTTTTTCCGCTGCAAATACATATCGAGCAGCATAAGACCGAGTACGATGTTTATTCCGATGACAATATTGGTATACGTGTTGCTGAAGAATTTGCTCCAGTCAAGCTTAACTGAATACTGGGACAGCAGATCAGGTGAGTTGCCGCCGGTAGTCCATGAAATCTGCCCAAACCCATAGATGATGAACCCAATGATGGTGGCCAGGAAAAAGCCTCCTATTCCCCAAATTATCTTTTTGTCGATATAGGATCGTGTGGCCGGAGCCACATGATACTTGGCGATTTCCTCCATCACATTCTTGGTAAAGCGCAAGGAGGGACCTTCCAGGTCCGAACTGGCCAGCAACTGATTTATTTCAAGCAGTTCACGGTATTTTTTCTGCCATTCAAGATTGGCATCCATCAGTGCATCGATAGCCGATTTTTCATCAGGGCTGCTCCTGCCGTCAATATAGTTCCACAAACGTTCTTCCATTTTTTCCTCGATATTCATAAAACCTCCTTTACTTGATTTAGCCGAATTATGGTTACAAAGTTCTGACCAATTCTTCATTTCACCCGAAATACCTTTAATCGTCCTGTAGTTCACGTACTTCATGGCTGAAATATTTCTCCATCTTCTCTTTTAGACGCTGCCTGGCCCGGTGAAGTTTCACTTTTACCGTATTTGGTTCCATGCCCAGGATGGCTCCCATTTCTTCAAGCGACTGTTCACCCTTGTAAAAAAGGGTGATTACCTGGGCGTCATCCGGACTGAGCATGGCAATGGCCTCGTTGACCATGGCCTGCCTGGATTTCTGCTCTATCTTATTTGCCCGCAAACCCGAATCCCGGTTTTCCAGCTGAACTAAAACCTTTTCATTATCCAGGGAAGTGGTTTCCAGTTTTCTCTTTCTCAGAAATGTGATGCAACTTGTCCTGACGACAGTATATAGCCAGGTGCTGAACTTGGACTCTCCCCTGAAGTCAGCCAGGGACCGGTAGGCCTTTACAAATATATCCTGGGATACTTCTTCTGCGTCTTCCCTTCCCTGCACCATTCGTAAAACCAGAGTAAAAACATAGTTTTGATAACGTTCCACCAATGCTGAAAACAATGCTTGCTCGCCCTTTAGAACCCTGGCAATGATCTCATTATCTGTCAGACCGGTCTGCATGTAGTGGATTAGACTTTACCTGGCATGGCCAGGTTACAGGGAAAGATACAAACAGAGTTAGCAAGTTCCAAACCAGACCTGGCTTCACCCGATTGGAGGGAGACAGAGGTTCCGGACCATATAAAGGCCATATTTTTGGCAAATTCCGGGAATTCCTGTAACCTGATTGTACCAAAAGCGGTCAAAGGCTTCGAAATCATCCTGAATAAGTTCATTGCCCCACGGAAACTGCAAAGCTTGTAACCTGGGAACCGATTCAGTAGTCTGATGGATAAATAACCTTTCAAAACAGTAAAATCATATTTTATGCACGGAGCAGAAGTTTTAGTACCCATTGTATTGTTTGCAGGATCCTTTGCCATGGTATTTGGCATCGTATACCTCAGAACCCGCCAAAACCTGGCTATGATAGAAAAGGGAATGAATCCCAAGGAGTTTGCCAACAGACCCGCTCCCTACAGGAATCTCAAATGGGGACTTTTGCTGGTTGGAGCCGGCATCGGATTATTTTTAGCCTATATACTCGACAGGTATGTGATGAAGGATTTTGAAAACCCGGCCATCTATTTTGCCCTCATCGGTATCGGGGGAGGCCTGGGTCTGATCGGTTCCTACAAGATCGAAAAAAAAGAAGTCCTGGACAGAGTCAATAACCAGCCCTGATATATTCTGACCTTATTCTAACCGACCGAAGCATCTTCACGCAAGATGCTTTTTTGTTTATCCGTAATTCCAGGGTTTCGCCTGAGATTGCGGGGCATTGGGAACTGGTTTCCGTAGTCCGATTTCATTATTTCGTAAATTTATCTGGTTAATCAGAAATAATATGGTTGCAAGAAGGGTGATGGTAATGGCATTGGCTGCGAATTTTTTTCTAGTCAACTGCGGGGAAAACAGGAATGAATCGGGATCCACGGAGGACCTGTATAAAGCCAAAGTTACGGGCGCCGTTTCCTGTACCTCAATCGGGCTTATACCATCGGACAGTGTCCTGTACATGAACGGAGGGGGCCTGGATTTCAGGCCGTCGGTCATCAATTCACTCAAACCCTCCGCGGCAGTGGAAGGGATGGCATGGATACCTGGCGGTGAATTCAGTATGGGAGGGGTTAATCCGGCAGGTATGAATGACGGGGGCCACGAGCGAATGAATGACGCCCGTCCGGTGCACCGGGTATACGTAGACGGGTTCTTCATGGATCAGACCGAGGTCACCAATGCATCTTTCGCAGATTTTGTAAAGGCAACCGGATATGTAACCATTGCAGAACGCAAACCCACTAAGGAAGAATTTCCCGGGGCTCCTGAAGTCAACCTGGTGGCCGGATCTGTCGTTTTTACCCCTAACAATACAACGGATCTCAGTGACCACTACCGGTGGTGGAGCTATGTCCAGGGAGCAAACTGGAAACACCCTGCAGGGCCGGGAAGCGACCTGAAGGGAAAAGAAAATTATCCTGTTGTGCATGTGAGCTGGGAAGATGCTGCGGCCTACGCCAAATGGGCAGGAAAGAGATTGCCTACGGAGGCTGAATGGGAATTTGCAGCCAGGGGAGGGAAGGCCGGCGAATTATACACCTGGGGAAACCAGTTTAAACCGGACGGTAAATGGATGGCCAATATATACCAGGGTAATTTTCCTTCCCATGACGAAGGAAGTGACGGATTTGCGGGTATTGCTCCGGTAAAACAGTTTCCGCCAAATGGATACGGACTGTTTGATATGGCTGGAAATGTCTGGGAATGGTGCAATGACTGGTACAGACCTGAATACTACAGTACCGTGGCCAGAGTAGGAACAGCCAGGAATCCCGGAGGTCCGGAAGATTCCTATGATCCTGGAGAGCCTGGCGTCAAGAAAAAGGTCCAGCGGGGAGGGTCCTTTCTCTGCACTGATCAGTATTGTACACGCTATATGGTAGGGACCAGGGGGAAGGGCGAATTCCGGTCAGCCTCCAACCATGTCGGTTTTCGCTGTGTTAAGGAACTGCCAAAAAAAGATGTTGCGCAAAGGTGATACCCGCGCATCAGTACTGGAAAATCTTCGTTGGGTGATATAGAAGGATGGCTGCTTACAAAGTGCCCTGGGCAACCAGTTTACCGTATTGAATAGACTTAAGCAGGTATATTCCGAGCAATTCTTTATAAATTCCCTTCCGGGCAGGTTTTTGATCGATCGGTTCTCCGGCAGGACCGAGTGAGAATTTATCCGGGGCCTGAAAATAGAATTTTTCTGTCAACCCAATGTCTTCAAGCGCCTTATTGCCGTGAAACTCGAATATATTGCCCTTGGTGCCCACTGGTTTCTGCATGCTGAATATTTCCACTGTCTTGCCGAGGATATGATATTCCATAGATTATTGGATTTCGGTAAATATATACTTTTTAACGAAAACAGGAATGAATTTAGTGTATCGCCCGGAAATTGTAAGAACTTTTAAGTCGCCTCATCACAACGCCGGGGAGGATCAGCAAAATCCGCTTTTGTTCTTCCAGGTTCTTTGGGGCTGTGCCGCTTGCAGGCCTAACTGGTCTGTTGAATTATGGGGATAAAGGTCAGGCTCCCAATACACCGGTTGTTTCCCCCACGGGTGGTGGATAGGTGAGTTTAGGATGCTACCCCATTTTTCCCATAATCATTTCAGGATTCAGTTTTACTCTTCCCCCGCGTATTTATCTGTTAAATGAGTGAATGGTGGCAATTAATATGATTTAAGACCTACTTTGTATGGCAAAGGAACTCGCGATGATTCCCGGCCACGGAATGCACAGTGTCCCAGGCCTTGGCTCTTAGATCTTTTTTACTCTGGCGCTATCTGTGTTCGTTTACGTACATGATTTCATCGAGCCCTGGGGACTTCCACCAGTCGGTGATCCAGGAAGCCGCGCTAATCAGGCAACTGCGCTGATTCGAATGAACCCTTCCCCCATATGGGAGGGACGTTCCTGGATATCTGATCATTAACTCAATCATCAAAAAATATAAAATCATGACCACATCAATAGCTTCCAGCGCCAAAACCCGCGTGGAACACGATTTTCTGGGCGAAAGGGAGATATCCAACGAATACTATTATGGTGTACAGACCTTAAGGGCCATGGAAAATTTTAACATTACCGGAATTCCTATTTCAAAGGAACCGCTGCTCATAAAAGCATTTGGATATGTAAAAAAAGCCGCAGCTATGGCCAATCATGACCTTGGCGTGCTGGACGGTAAGATTAAAGAAGCTATTTGTTATGCCTGTGACCAGCTGATCGCCGGCAAATACACCGACCAGTTCGTGAGCGACATGATTCAGGGGGGAGCAGGGACCAGCACGAACATGAACGTGAATGAAGTGATCGCCAATATCGGGCTGGAGTATATGGGCTATCAGAAAGGTGAATATGACCATCTTCATCCCAACAATCATGTCAATTGTTCGCAATCCACCAATGATGCATATCCCACAGCATTTCGACTCGCCCTTTACCTGAAAATTGAAAGCTTCATTGCTGCGCTCCTGGTTGTTCAGCATGCCTTTGCCGTCAAGGCAGGTTCATTTAAACATGTCCTGAAAATGGGAAGAACACAGCTTCAGGATGCGGTTCCCATGACGCTGGGTGAAGAACTCAATTCATTTGCCACCACACTGGGAGAAGACGTGCTTCGCATGAAAGAGGCCCAGAAACTGGTAACGGAAGTGAATATGGGAGCTACAGCAATTGGTACCGGAGTCAATGCACCGGCAGGATATTCTGAGCTGTGTACGAAGTACCTCGCCCAGGTATCTGGATTACCCGTAACGCTTGCTCCCGACCTGATAGAAGCGACACCTGATACAGGCGCTTATGTGCAGATATCCGGGACTTTGAAAAGGAGTGCTGTAAAACTGTCCAAAATCTGCAATGACCTGCGACTCTTGTCATCGGGCCCCAGAGCAGGACTTGGTGAAATAAATCTTCCCGCCATGCAGCCAGGGTCGTCCATCATGCCTGGGAAGGTAAATCCGGTAATCCCGGAAGCAGTTAACCAGACCTGTTATTACGTAATAGGGTCCGATATAACCATCACGCTGGCTGCAGAAGCAGGTCAGTTACAACTTAATGTAATGGAACCTGTCATTGGTTTTTCCATATTTACCTCGCTGGAATACCTCACCAAGGCACTGTTTATGCTGCAGTCCAAATGCATTGAGGGGATTACGGCCAACGAAGAGGTCTGTAAACACCATGTAATGAACAGCATTGGCATTGTTACGATGCTTAACCCGATCCTGGGATATGAAGCATCAGCAAGTATTGCCAGGGAGGCTCTTAAGACCGGGAAATCGGTTCATACCCTTGTCGTGGAGGAGAGAAAACTCATTCCACAGGAGAAATGGGATGAAATCTATTCGCTGGAAAACCTGATGAATCCAAAATTCATCAACAAATAGGCTAAATATTTAGTCAACAGTCAAAATAAAGTCAGATGAAAACCTCCTTTCTGTTTGTCGTGGGCTGTTACCTTTCTATGCATCTCCTGGCCCAGAATGCGGTGTTGCCTAGAGTCAAAATTCTTGCCACGGGTGGCACCATCGCCGGTGCAGGTGAATCATCCGAGCGGGCTGGATACAAGGCCGGTGCCCTTCCAATCGACCAGCTTCTGAACGCGGTACCTGCGATTCATAAAATCGCCAATGTGACCGGGGAGCAGATTGCTTCGGTAGGCAGTCAGGACATTACCATTGAAATCTGGAAAAAGCTCGTGGTCCGGATCAACCAGATATTTGGAAATAACGAAGCCGATGCCGTTGTGATCACCCATGGGACAGATACCCAGGAGGAGACTGCCTATTTTCTGGATATGACGATTCCGTATAAAAATGTGGTGGTCCTGACGGGATCCATGCGGCCGGCAACCGGCATCAGTGCGGATGGTCCAAAGAACCTGTATGATGCGGTAACCGTGGCAGCCAGTCCGTCAAGCAGGGGAAAGGGGGTCGTAGTTTGTTTCAATGAAGGAATCTATGATGGGAGGGACGTGGTAAAAGTCTCCACGACCAAATTGAATGCCTTTATGTCTCCCAACACCGGGCCAATAGGCCAGGTGTACGATGGAAAAGTTGAATACTACCTGACTTCCCTCCGTGAGGTCAACGTGACGACTCCTTTCCGGGTGACGGCAGATACCAGGTTTCCCAGGGTGGATATCATTTATATGTACGCCGATGCTTCTCCCAGCCTGATCGATGATGCTGTCCGGGATGGTGCCAGGGGACTCGTGATTGCAGGAGTAGGCAATGGAAATTTCAATAAAGCGTATATGGATGCCATTGCAGCCGCAGTCAAAAAAGGAGTCATAGTGGTCCGGTCAAGCAGGTGCGTGAGCGGGCGAGTTGTTCTCGAAGATGAAATAAATGACAAAGAACTGGGTACCATCGTCAGTGACGATCTGAATCCCCAGAAGGCAAGGGTCTTGCTGATGCTGGGAATGACAATCACCCAGGACAAAAGCAAACTGCAGCAGTACTTCTTCACGTATTGACTTTTCTATTTTATTTGATAGTCGTTGGCAATGATCTGGATTCAATTTATTGTACTGATCATTATGATCCTGGTGGGTTCAAGACTGAAGGGGATCGGGCTCGGGCTGATGGGCATCGTAGGTATGCTCATTTTTGTACAGGTATTCAGGATGAGACCGACCGCTCCCCCCGGTGATGTCATGCTGATCATCATTTCGATCGTAACGACGGCGGCGGCCCTGCAGGCTGCCGGTGGGCTGGACTACCTGGTGTACCTGGCTGAAAAAATAATCAGGAAAAACCCGAAGCGGATCACCTTCATCGCTCCTCTGACTGTTTATTTCCTTTGCCTTTTTGCAGGAACGGCCCATATTGTTTATTCGCTGCTTCCTGTCATATCCGAAGTTTCTACCAAAACAAGGATAAGACCGGAAAGGCCTTTGAGTATATCTGTTATCGCATCCCATCTTGCATTGACAGGAAGCCCGATGAGTGCGGCTACAGCTGCCATGGCAGCGATCCTCGCCTTTCCAGGGGCATCCCTATCGGTTATGAAGGTTTGCATACCGGCCTGTCTGATAGGAGTAATAGCGGGGGCTTTGTCTGTCTTGAAGATGGGAAAGGATCTTGATCAGGATCCGGAATTCCAGGAGAAAATGAAAGATCCGGAATTCTCAAAATCGCTGGATCAGACACCCCGGCAGTCTCCGAAAGAAATCAAGAAAGGAGCCAAGCTGGCCGTATTGATTTTCGCGGTTGCGATTCTTATGGTATTACTGGGAGGAGCTTTCCCGCATCTCGTTCCCAATATGGCAGAAGGTGTCCCCAATTTCAGCGTGAATGCAGACGGTTCGCTTAAAATGGTCACCATAATAGAGATAGTTACCCTTTCGGCTGCGGCGCTTATCATGTTAATCACCAGAACCAAACCTGCTGAAATCGTCAAGGCTAGTTTGTTTACATCTATGGCTTCGGCAGTGGTGAGCGTATTTGGAGTGGTGTGGATGAGCAGCACTTTTATGGATCACAACGAAGCGGCCATTAAACAGGCTCTGGGTGGCATTACCACAGATTATCCGTGGACTTTTGCCATAGCAGTCTTCTTTATGGGCATTCTGATGTTCAGTCAAAGTGCAACAACCAAGGCCATGATGCCGCTGGGACTTACCCTGGGCATCAGCCCGGCTGTGCTGATTGCGATTTTTCCCGCTGTGAATTCAGATTTTTTCCTTCCGGGTTACCCGACGCTTCTCGCAGCGATTAATCTGGACCGGACAGGTTCTACCAGGATTGGACGATATGTACTCAATCACAGCTTTATGAGACCAGGACTTGTAGCCATCATCGTTGCCATCGCGACAGGATTTTTGCTGAGTAGCCTCTATCCTTAATTTTATGGATGCATCCAACTTTTGTGCATAAGAAGATAATTGACGTTTGGGCTCATCTCTGCTGGTTTTTCCTGCCTTGCTGCATTCCTGAATCTGCATTTTCCCAGGTGCCTCCCCAAAAACAAATTACCCAACAGTACCAGTTCTGGACGAGTTTGAATGCTACACTGCGCATGAGCAAACACTGGGGCGCACTGGCCGACGGCCATATAAGAAGAAACAATTTTCTGGCAGATCCCGGTTTTTACCTTATCCGTGGAGCGGGCAATTTCTGGATAACCGAAGGAATGACTGTTGCATTGGGATATGCGCATGTCTGGTCAGCTCATCCAGACCCATCCGGAGGATTCTTTTTTTCCAATGAGAATCGTATATATCAGCAATTCCAGGATGGTTTAAAAAAGACAAGGGTGGCCATTTCCCAGAGGGTCCGAAATGAACAGAGGTGGCAACAAAAAGTCGAGGGGGGCAAAATAACCGGTCAATTGAGGTTCACAGACCGAATCCGTTACCTGTTCAGCTTTACTTATGATGTTTTTCAAAAACCAAATCTCCCTTCCCCGGTCGTCTCTGATGAAATTCTGTTTCATTTTGGAAAGGATGTTGTCTACAATATTTTTGACCAGAACAGGCTATTTGTGGGCATCAAGCAATCCATCAGTTCCCGACTGAATTTCGATTTTGGATATATGATGGTGTTTCTCCAGAAGTACAGCGGGTACCAATATGATCTCAATCACACGCTTCGGCTGTTCTTTTACCTTAATATAGGCAAAAGGCGATCCGCACAACAGGCCACTATGGAAAAGGTTATGGATGAAGATTGATTGAACGGGTTCTCAACCGGCAGAGTACGACACGGACCTTAAGGAGAAAAAATTTTTCTCAGGTAGCCTTAGCATTCCCTGCAAGCGACTGTCCATTTTCTGGAGTGAATCGCTCTATTTTCCAGAAGAATGATGGACCAGAAAAGAAATAATAAATCCGAGGACTGATACCACCAGGCCTGTCGCAAATATATTATAGGCCAGCAGCAAATAACGGAATTTGACCAGGATCAACAGGCCCTGGTAATAGATATCCCGGGAGAGGCTGCTGTATAATTCGGGTTTGTGGGTAATCGTCTCCTTTATGATTTCCTTATACTCAGAGAGTGTTTTCTGGTAAAAGTGCCCAAAGAAGAGCATGTTTTTCTCAAGCTTGTCAAATCTTACCCCGCCAAGTTTATCAAGTTTGATATTGGGCCGGCTGGCAGTCAGGGCAAGGATTATGGTACTGACCGAGGTGATCAGGAGCAGGAGAGTGGGTAATTCCAGGTATTGGTTGCTGTCCAGTTTGGTTATCATGATGCTTAAAACGACGGAGATGATGAGGGCATTTACTCCGATGACCAGGTTGGCCTTGTAATCTGCCAGTTGCAGCCACCTCATCTGGTTTCTGGATGTATTCCGGAAAAGACTTTCCACGCTTCTTTCAGGCTTGAAATCTTCATAAGATATGGTTGTGTCCCTGGCGGTTCCGGACGGTTCACCCGGAGATGACGGTGCGATTTGTTCAGGTGAATCCAGATCTGGCTTGCCATGTAGGTGTTTTATATTCTTTCTCTTTCTCTTGTCATACAAGTCTTTTGCCGCTGCTGTGAAATATATCTGGGTTTCTATCTCCTGAGTCACTTTTACCTTCCATTGCTCGTCAGAAAAGGTTTTTCCTTCGATCATGTTCATTTCCTTTCGGAGTTTCTCAAGGCTGAAGGGAAATTCCTTGTCCGAAAGCCATTTATTGTCTGCATCGCAGAGGACCTGAGCAACTATGGTCAAAGGTTGTTGCGGCTTGCGAACTGATAGGATGCATTCTGCTACAGCCTGCATATCATCGGGGTCAAGCCCCTTTGCGGTTAGGAAATTTCCGGCCAGGAGGGCGGCTTCATGCTGGGGGTTGCCGTAGTCCTTGCAGTAGCCGGTCTCCAAAAACCAGGCAGACAGCATCGCCATCATCCGGTCATACTTCCCCAAATCCAGGTTGACTACCAGCTGGGAACAACTTTGGACAACATTCAGGGAACGGTTGTAATTGTGAAAGGGAAATGAAGCTGCACTCTGTGAATTCATGTATTCTTTTATAAAGGATGCCGTTTCCCATAAGAGTTCTTTAGAAACTTTCATATTAAGATATTTAGAAGATAATTCTTCAGCCACCTGCAGATGTTTAGTGAGCCACTCGGTCAATAGATTCCGATTTCATCACCTGGTTCTTGCCTTATCCACGAATTCGCTTTCCAGGTATTTATTGTTTTTAATTGTCCTGAAAAATTCATCCAGGAAGCCAAGCACATCCTTTTTGGAATTCTTGTTGAGAAGATCGAACCCGTTTATGGTCGAGGTGATCTGTGGTTCCCTTGCAGTGAACATGGCTGCGGTAGAATCAATCTCTTTAATAGTTCTGGGAAATCCGCGGTATAGGCGCTGACGGACCGAGTGTATCCCCAATTCCTCCGGGGGAACGGCATAGGGAGGATTGACAAAACCGCAATAATCGAAATCATAAGGAATGGCATAAGGTTTTGAAAGTGTATCCTCCATGGGGACAATCAGCTTGATATTGTGGTAATATGGCACAGACCAGTCTGTATTACCGATCATGTATTGGAACATGGCCACAAGGGTCATCTGATTTCTGTTGGTCCATTCGGTGTGATAGTTCCCACTCTTTTTCTCCACACAATGATTTCGTTTGGCCAAGTCTCCGATATCCTCGATCAGGAAGGCGTATTGTGTATAGGGTTTGACTTTACCTGTGGTATCCTGGTAGGTGGCCATGGCGAGCCTGACCCTGAAACTCATCTCCGTGAGGATATTATAGGTCTTATAGACCAGGAATTCTTTCAGAAGGTATTGCTCTGAACTGGAATTGTCATCACATCCTCCAACCCACTTGAGCCTCTTCAAAGGAGAAAGGACCGGCGAAGACGGGTTTTTAAAATCCAGCATCAGGGAGGCCAGATAGCATTCCCGGTTCCTGAATTTTCCACGGCGCTTCAGACGGATCTGCTCATGAATCAAACTGCTGTCCGGCAACAATACCGTCACAGCCGCAGGCTGATAGGCAGGTTTCTCACTATATTTTCTTAAACTCCGGATGTCCGTGGAAATCGTGATTTTAATCGGCCTTTCCTCAGTAAAGAATTCGCTTCTGCTTAATTTATTTGATGGGGTCTGGGAAAAAGATAGATGCTCTATTAGTAATAGAAAACATATCCTGCATAAATTATACATAAAGGAGAAATGTATTGGGGTTGGTTCAGTTAGTTCTGGTTTCTCAAATTACAGATCAGCAGGAAACCAATATGGCAGGAAGTGAGGTTAACAGTTAAATCAGAAGATAACGACCTGACCCGACAAATAAGATAAGGAAATTTAGCGTATATTCAAAAAATATAAGTCAGCTTGCACTGATCTCCGAATAATGTAAATGGAGTAAACTTATTATCAAACCAAATCTACCTTGTCATGAAAAAGTTCTTATTCCTCCTGGGACTTTCAGTTTCAGCCATTGCAGTGACCGCACAGCATTCCATTCCGCTCTCACTTAATTTATATGGCGGGTATACTTTCCCGGATCATGTGCCCCTGGGTTATTACAATAACTACAACAATTATGGATACATCAACGGAGGAGGCCAATACGGCGGGGGGCTCGAATTCTATTTGCATCCCCAGCGGTCACTCGAATTATCCTACCAGTATATGGGAACCAACACGCCTTTCTATAACTACCTGGGCCAAACCAACAAGGGACATGAATCTTCTTCTCTGCAATATATCCTCATTGGCGGAAACAATTATTTTCCGACTAATGGCCCCATTAGTCCCTATGGGGGAATAGCGATAGGTGTCGGAATAGCGTCATTCACTTATTACAACGAAGGAGGCTCTTCCTCACTAACCAAATTCGCATGGAACCTGCACCTGGGGGCCAAAATAAAGACCCAGTCGATCGTGTCCATAAAATTGCAGGCCTACCTTCAATCCATTGTTCAGGGAGTCGGTGTCGGAGTGGGGTTTGGAACCGGAGGAGCGGGGGCCGGGGTATCCACTTATTCAACTATGCTCCAGTTTGGCCTGGGAGGCGCGATTTGTTTTGCTCTGGGCGGACATAACAACCAACAGTCTTCCGGCAAATAGCGTTAATCTTTTCGGAGGTCCTCCGGGCTCATCCGGACCATTTCCCCGGAAGGGTAAATAGGAACGGCTTTGGAGGTTGACTACAGAAAAAAGATCATTCGTTGATTTCTTCCAGGGCCCGTTTAACCACTGGATCACTGGCATTGCTTATTTCAAAATATCCTTCAGTACGCCACCTGAGCCGGGCCAGCAAAGCCTTGATTCGATGCTGCAGTATGGCCTTGTCCTTTTCCGGCAAGGAAGCCAGCCGGATGCTGTCCTTCGCAGCATAGGCTACCAAGTTAGTCCATAGTTTATTTTCATCACGAAAACCATTAACGAATTGTTCAGGATTCCTGAATTCCCGGAACGATTCCATATGCTCCACATAATAGGAATAGATGAAATTGTTCAGGGTCCCGTTCATATACAGAGCGGTGATGCTCCGGGAAAGCGTGCTGGTATCAAAACCGATAAAAATATCCGGGGTTATGCCTCCGCCTCCGTAAACAATCTTTCCTTTTTTCGTCTTGAATATGGGCCCGCTGTGGTTGGTCGAAGTGTCGCCGTGGATAACTTCCCCATCATGAAATCGTTGCAACACTTCTCCATTATAGGCATCACGGCCCTTATCATATGGTTTCTGTATGCTGCGACCCAGAGGAGTGTAGTAGCGTGCAATAGTCAGTCGCAGTTCACTGCCGTCGCTTAACTGGAACGGCTCCTGGACCAGTCCTTTCCCAAAAGTCCTTCTTCCGATGATGGTCGCTCTGTCCCAGTCCTGCAGGGCTCCGGTCAGGATTTCGCTGGCAGAAGCAGTGCCTTCGTCAACAAGCAGGACGAGCTTACCCTCTTCAAACAGACCTGGCTTCTGGGCACGATAGTCTTTCCTGGGACTTCTTGTTCCCTGCGTGTATACAATCAGTTTATCTCCGTCCAGGAACTCATCTGCAATGGCAACTGCCTCGTCAACGATTCCTCCTCCGTTACTCCTTAAATCAAAAATGAGCTTCTTTAGTCCCTGTTGTTGCAGTTTTTCCATGGCCTGCATGAATTCCCCATATGTCGTCCGGGAGAATTTGTTGATGCGGATATATCCGGTATTCCTGTCGATCATATATGCTGCGTCCACAGCTGGCAGGGGGATCATCCCCCGGGTAATGGTAACGTCTACCTGCTTGCCGGTGCGCAACAACCCAATCTTTACCAGGCTCGCACCTGGTCCCCGCAACAATTTCTTGATGCGTTCATTGGTTATCCCGTTGCCGGCAACCAGGGAATCATTTACCCGGATGAACTTGTCACCGACCTGTAAACCTGCCTTGTCACTTGGACCGTTGGCGAGCACGGTAGTCACATTTACCGTATCATTGAAAATCTGGAACTCAATCCCGATACCTTCAAAATTGCCCTGCAGATCTTCGTTCATTTCTTCACGGTCGACGGCGGGAATAAAATAGGAGTGAGGATCAAGGTGGGACAGGATGCCCGTAATCGCATCCCCACTCACTGAATCCAGATTGACTGAATCTACATATTTCATATTCACCAGGTCGATCACTTCCTGAACACGAGTAGCTTTCCTGGTTTTAAAAAATCCACTGGTACTGGTGTTCTGGTAGAGACGGTAGCCGATCAGCATACCTACAATCATGGTAACAGAAAAAAGTAAGGGTATCCAGACTTTCAGTTTTTGCATGTCTATTAACTTTTCGATAGTTCAGGTCGCAAATTAAGCAAATGCTTTGATCCCGCTGGAACCTTCAAAATAATTACCGGTTGATTTTCTCCAACAAATTTTACCTTCGTTTATCGTTAAACCTCATGCAATGAATATATTAATAGCAGATAGTGGTTCAACCAAATGCGAGTGGTGTTTTTTGATAAACGGCAAAAGAAAATTGTTGGAAACGCAGGGGCTGAGCCCCTATTTTCTGCAACCAGACCAGATCGTCGAAATCCTGAAAATGGAACTGATACCTGGTCTGAAAAATGCGGATCCGGATATCATCTATTTTTATGGGACTGGCTGTGCAAACCCGGCTAACCGGAAAATGGTTCATAAGGCCATCAGAAAGGTATTCCGTGAGGCAGATGTGCAGATCAATCATGATCTGATGGGGGCGGCCCGGGCATTATGCGGTACAAAGAAAGGTGTCGTGTGCATACTGGGTACCGGGAGTAATTCCTGTTATTTCAATGGGAGGACCATCATAAAAAACAGTCCGGGGCTGGGATATATCCTGGGGGATGAAGGAAGTGGAGCCTATCTAGGCCGAAAAGTCCTTCAATATTACCTCTATAATACCTTTGATGAGGACCTTCGCTATAAATTTGATGCAAAATATGTTACGACCCCTGTTGAAATACTTGAACACGTGTACAAGAAACCTTTACCTAACAGGTACCTGGCATCCTTTGCCATTTTTCTGGCAGAAAACCGCGGGCATTACATGGTACAAAATATTATTGAGGACGGCCTGAACGATTTCTTCTTCAGCCACCTGTGCAAGTATCGGGAAAGCTGGAAGCTTCCCATCCATTTTGTAGGAAGTGTGGCATATGGATTTCGCGATGTACTGAAGGAGCTTTGCCAGTCTTACGAATTTGAACTGGGGAATATATTACAAAAGCCCATGGATGGCCTGATCGCCTATCACCAACAAAAGAAAGCCTATGCCATTTGAAAAGGTAACCGAAGAGCAGGGCAATTACCGGGACCTTGAAAAGATGAGTGTTCATGAAATCCTCACTTTTATCAACAGGGAGGACAAGCTCGTGCCGGAGGCAGTGGAGAAGGCGATCCCCCAGATTGAAAAGCTCACCGAAGTGATCGCAGACAAGATGCTGCAGGGGGGGCGGTTGTTTTATATTGGCGCCGGAACCAGTGGTAGACTGGGTATCCTGGATGCCAGTGAGATTCCTCCCACTTATGGTCTGCCCTATGGTCTAATTGTCGGTTTGATCGCAGGAGGTAACGAGGCCATTCAAAAACCCATCGAAAATGCCGAAGACGATACGGGGCAGGGCTGGCTTGACCTGGAGGAGCATGATGTCCATGAGAAGGATGTCGTCATCGGTATAGCTGCAAGCGGCACTACCCCATATGTCATCGGGGCGATTGAAAAATGCCGCGCCAATGGAATAACAACCGGCTCGCTTACCTGCAACCCGGGAGCTCCCCTTTCTCGACTTGCTGATTTTCCGATAGAAGTTGTAGTGGGTCCTGAATTTGTTACAGGCAGCACGCGCATGAAGAGTGGTACTGCACAAAAACTTGTGCTGAATATGATTTCAACCGCAGTCATGATCAGGATTGGGAGGGTAAAGGATAACAAGATGGTAAATATGCAACTCACAAACAGCAAACTGGTGGACCGGGGTACCAGGATGCTTATGAGTGAAACCGGCATCACAGATTACGACAGAGCGAAGAAATTGTTATTAAAATACGGAACGGTTAAAAAGGCGGCAGAGGCATTGCGGGAACACTAAATCTTTTTTTTGGAAAGCGGTTTGGACTGTGTGTATCTTGCCTGCAGGGGCCGGACGATCATTCAGATCTTCGGATTTCCTATTATCCATAGACCGTGTGGAGTCGACAACAGGAGAATTCTCACTGATTTTCCTGATTTACCGAAAACCTGCTGATCCCGAAAATTGACGGGTTCCTCCAGAGCGGCCAAAAGATTTTATCCTGCGGTTATGCATGACATTGAACCCTTTTATAACTGGCGCCATCTGTACGTAAGCGAAGAGGATGAGCGGTCGCCTTTCTATGGGAGGGTATATTCAGAATTTGAATTCACTCAGACCATTTATAACTATTACATCCACCCACAATGGGATGAATTTGGATCCCGGACGCTTTACCTGAAGGTGCTTCTGGCGGATTACGAAGAACAGTATGTTATTATTGAATTGATCGGGGAGTGGAACGATGCCATTGAAAATGACATCATGAACCTTAAACGGGAAGTGACCGACAAATTTTTTGAAGCCGGCATCACCAAGTTCATTCTGATTGCAGAGAATGTCCTCAATTTTCACAGTGGTGACAGGGATTATTATGAGGAGTGGTATGACGAAGTCAGCGACAAGGACGGATGGGTGGTGGTGTTGAACATGCCTGAACAGACCCAGTATGATTTCCGAAGGGCTAAACTGAACTGCTACCTGGAATTAATGGACATTGACAACTGGCGAACGTACAAGCCGTTTCACCTGTTCAAAAAGGTTGACCAGCAGCTGCTTAACCGCCTGCAGTAGAAAACTGGTGCTGGTCATAACCTGTAAATCGCATGTTGAAGGTCGTATGAAGGCCGATAAAATAAATTTTGTAATTCGGTATAAGTCTTTATTTTTGACAGGATATTATATGAAGGTCACAAAAGCATACCGTTATTTTTACTTTTATTTTTATTTCTACTTTACCAGTAGACCGGGATTGCTTTTGTTAAAGAAATCGAAATAATAAACAAGTTAACATAAAGAATCCCGGCAAGAAGCCGGGATTTTTTGTTTAAGGGCTTATTCCGGAAACGGCAGACCCCCAAACCAGGGACAAATGATTATCATTTATGGCAAAGATTTCTATCCAGGGTTATGAAGGCAGTTTTCACCAGGTGGCTGCCCAACAGTTTTTTGGCAAGGAAGTCGAAGTGATTCCATGCGGCACATTTCGGGAAGTGGTTAAGATTGCCTCTAATAAAAGAGAGAGTGATGGAGGTGTGATGGCCATTGAAAATTCCATTGCCGGAAGCATCCTTCCCAATTATCAGCTGTTGCAAAAAAGCGGCCTCAGGATTGTTGGAGAAATCTACCTGCAGATCCGCCAGAATCTCCTGGTAAACCCGGGGGTAACCCTGGAAGATATCCGGGAAGTGCATTCGCACCCGATGGCTTTGCAGCAGTGCCTCGACTTTCTGGATAAATATGACTGGAAACTCATTGAAACGGAGGATACGGCCTTAAGCGCCAGGCAGATTCATCAGCATCACAGCAAGCACATTGCTGCCATCGCCAGCAGGCTTGCCGCCGAGCTTTTCCACCTGCATGTCATTGCCCCCAACATCCACACGATGAAAAATAATTATACACGTTTTCTGATCATCCAGCGGGAGGACCAGGCAAAATCCATAGAGTCAGCCGACAAAGCATCTGTCAATTTCCATACCGATCATTCACGAGGGAGCCTGGCCAGAGTACTGACCAGCATAGCCGAAGGCGGCATTAACCTGAGCAAACTGCAGTCATTTCCAATCCCAGGCAGCAACTGGGAATATTCATTTCATGTCGATATGGAGTTCTCTTCTTTGGATCAATTCAATAAAGTGATTGAAGACATTACGCCGATAACCAGAGAGTTGAAGATATATGGCGTATACCGAAAAGGCAGAACCGTATAGGATTGCCTGGTATTTGGGCTCCGGTTTAAAATAGATCATTATGCAAGACAAACACAGTGGACAAAACAAGTCACAATCCAATCCTGAAGCCGGGTCGACTGTTTCCATGAGGCTTGATGGAATCGGGGAATATTATTTTTCCCAGAAACTTCGTGAAATAGACATGCTGAATAAACAGGGGAAAAACATTATTAATCTGGGTATCGGCAGCCCGGACTTGCCTCCCCATCCCGATGTTATCCATGTGCTTCAGGAGGAAAGTGCAAAGCCTAATGTCCATGCCTACCAGAGTTATAAAGGCTCTCCTGTTTTACGAAATGCTATTGCTGAGTGGTATGCCCAGTGGTACAAGGTCAGCCTCGATCCTGAAACAGAGATACTTCCCCTGATCGGATCCAAGGAGGGAATCATGCACATCTGTATGACCTACCTCAATGAAGGAGACCAGGTCCTGGTTCCCAATCCGGGGTATCCTACCTACCGAAGTGCTGTGAAACTTGCCGGCGGAAAAATATTGGAATACCACCTTAAAGAGGAAAATGACTGGTATCCGGATTTTGCCGGGCTGGAGAAGGTCTTGAAGCAGGGGGCTATAAAGCCGAAACTGATGTTCGTCAATTATCCCCACATGCCTACGGGACAATTGCCCAGTCCATCTTTCTTTCAAAGACTTGTTGAATTTGCCCGGCAGCAGCAGATTCTGCTGGTCCACGATAATCCCTACAGTTTTATCCTGAATGATTCTCCGATGAGCTTGCTGCATATCGATGGCGCGATGGAAGTGGCCATAGAACTAAATTCTCTCAGCAAGGCGCAGAATATGGCCGGCTGGCGGGTAGGTATGCTCGTTGGAGCTGGCCGCCGGATAGAAGAGGTGTTGCGGTTTAAAAGCAATATGGACAGTGGCATGTTCCTCCCGGTGCAGCTTGCAGCCGCCAGGGCTTTGGGCCTGCCTGCCTCCTGGTACCAAGGTCTGAACAGTATATACCGGAAAAGACGCGAATATGTGTATGACCTGCTTGAATTACTGAACTGTTCTTTTGACAGAAAGCAGGCCGGAATGTTTGTCTGGGCTAAAATCCCGCAAGGGTATCAGACCGGTTATGCACTCAGTGACGATTTGCTGTATCAGGCGAATGTGTTTATCACCCCGGGTGGGATATTCGGAGATGCAGGAGACGGTTATGTCCGGATAAGTCTGTGTTGCCCGGAGGAAAAACTGCTGGAAAGTATAGAAAGGGTAAAAAAAATCAAAGGAAATAAAATCTTGGCTGATGTTTGATTCTGTTACAATCGTTGGTGTTGGTCTGATCAGCGGATCTTTCAGCCTGGCTCTCCAGCAACGAGGGTTGGTAAGAAACGTAATCGGGGTGAGCAGAACCACGGCGAGCATCCAAAAAGCCCTGGACCTTGGTCTGATTCAGGAGAGCCTCCCCCTCGGGGAAGCTGTAAAGAAGAGTGATCTGATTTATGTCGCCATACCGGTTGACGCCACCATTCCCATGATGGCTCAGATAATGGATCTGATCAACGACAGGCAGATCGTTGCCGACGCGGGCTCTACAAAATATCCGTTGTGCCGGTCGCTGGCGAATCATCCTATGAGAAGGAGATTTGTAGCCACGCATCCTATGTGGGGTACGGAATACAGCGGACCCGAGGCGGCAGTAAGGGAGGCTTTTGCAGGACGGTCCTGTGTTGTTTGCGAGAAGGAAAAGAGCGATGTTGAAGCGGTGCAGATCATGGAGGATATATATAGCCGGCTGGGGATGAACCTGGTATATATGGATGCCTATGACCATGATGTACATGCGGCCTATGTCAGCCATATTTCCCACATCACTTCTTTTGCTCTGGCCAATACAGTACTGGAGAAAGAAAAAGAAGAAGATGCCATTTTTGAACTGGCGGGTGGTGGATTTGAAAGCACGGTCCGTCTGGCAAAGAGCAGCCCGGCCATGTGGGGACCGATATTCATGCAAAACAGGGAGAACGTGCTGGACGTACTCAATGAACATATTTCACAGTTACGGAAATTCAAAAGTTGTCTGGAAAAGGAAAACTATGCGTACCTGATGCAATTGATGGAACATGCCAATGAAATCAGTAGGATAATCAAGTAAGGGAGGGTCCGCCAGCATGCCTTTTCACGGAGAGATCGGAATTCATCCGGCTCATGACTTACGGGGCAATAATTGTACCTTTGCGGCAAATTTTTAAGTTATATGATCACATTTGAAGGGTTGGGATTGGATGCAAAACTGGTTCAGGCAACCGGAGCACTGGGTTTCGTCCAGCCAACGCCCATACAGGAGAAAGCAATTCCTGTATTGTTAAGCGGTACAAAAGACCTGGTTGGTCTGGCCCAGACGGGAACCGGGAAGACGGCGGCATTTGGATTGCCGTTGCTCCAGCTGGTTGAAGCAGAAAATAAGTATCCCCAGGCGCTCGTCGTTTGCCCTACCCGGGAGCTCTGTATTCAGATTGTAAACGAGATGGAGCAGTTTAAGAAATTTATTCCGGGAATGCATGTGGTTGCAGTATATGGAGGTGCATCGATCGGAACACAGATTCGTGAGCTCAAAAGGGGGGTGCAGGTTGTCGTGGCAACACCGGGCAGGCTGATTGACCTGATTGAACGCAAGGCCATCAACCTGGAACAGATTCTGTATGTGACTCTGGATGAAGCGGACGAGATGCTGAATATGGGATTTCAGGATGATATTGAGTTCATCCTCCAGAATACACCCAAAAGAGAGGCGACATGGCTTTTTAGTGCAACCATGCCCCCCGAGATCCGCCGGGTTAGCAAGAAATACATGAAAGAACCAGTTGAAATCACCGTTGGGAAAATGAACACAGCCAACAAAAATATTGATCATCAATATTATGTTACGGCTGCCCACCACCGGTATGAAACGCTTAAAAGGATCATCGATTTCAATCCGGGGATTTATGGTATTATTTTCACGCGAACCAAGGCAGATGCGCAAAACATCGCAGAAAAACTCACGCGGGAGGGATACGATATTGATGCCTTGCATGGGGACCTTACCCAGCAGCAACGGGATAAGGTGATGGGCGAATTCAGGGAAAAAACCCTTCAGTTACTTATAGCCACCGATGTCGCAGCCAGAGGGATAGATGTGCAGGGGATTTCCCATGTAATCAATTATGAATTGCCGGATGACGTGGAAGTGTATACGCACAGGAGTGGCCGGACAGGCAGGGCGGGAAATACCGGTGTTTGTCTCTCCATTGTTCACAGCAGGGAGATCGGAAAACTGAAGCAGATTGAAAGAATGGTGCAGGTACCGTTTCACAAATTGGAGATTCCCGCAGGAAAGGACGTATGCCGCAAGCAGTTCTTTCATTTTATGGATAAGTTGTTGCAGGCAGACATCAGCCATGGCAACTATGAAACCTATGTACCGATGCTTTCCGAGAAATTCGCCGATATCAGCAAGGAGGAGGTACTCAAGCGGGTAGCTGCCCTGGAATTTGACCGTTTCCTGAAATATTATGAAAATGCGGAAGACCTCAATTTGCGGGAACGAGTCCGCACCTATAGTGAGCGGGATCACCGACCAGAGCGGGGTGGCAGACGGGAAATCGTAAGAGGTAGAGAAATTACGAGGGATACCCGAGGAAGGGAATTCAATGGCCATGGAGATTATCAAAGGCTTTTTGTCAACCTGGGAACGAAGGACGGGTTCTATAAGGCCAGTTTCCTGCAATTCATACTCGACATGAGTGACTTGCGGAAGGAAGTGCTGGGTAGGATCGATATGAAAGAAATGAACAGCTGGATTGAAATAGACAGGAAGGTGGCGTCCCAGATGATCAAAGCAATAGACGGGAAAAATTACAAAGGCAGAAGGATCAGGATGAATGATGCCAACAGCAGGTAGGAGGGATTAATGGCCATTGTCCACAATTGACATGGGACCACCAACTCTGTGATAATAAAATTTTCAGAATCGTAAAATAAATAAAATGCAAGCAGCTCAAACGCAGAACAGTAAAACTTTGGTGCAGGAAAAATGGGAAAAACGGCCATTGATCATTTCAGGACCATGCAGCGCAGAAACTGAGGAGCAGGTCGTTGAGACCGCTGTTCGGTTACATAAGACCGGCAAGGTTGACATAATGAGAGCCGGGATCTGGAAACCAAGGACCCGCCCAGGCAGTTTTGAAGGCATTGGCACAAAAGGATTACCGTGGCTGCAGCATGCAAGAAAGCTTACCGGGATTCCTGTCGCGGTGGAGGTAGCCACAGGCAAGCAGGTTGAGGACGCCCTTCATTTTGATGTGGATGTACTGTGGTTGGGAGCACGTACGACGGTTAACCCGTTCAGTGTTCAGGAGGTGGCCGACGCCCTGAGGGGAGTAGACGTACCGGTACTGATCAAAAATCCGATTAATCCTGACCTGGAGCTCTGGATTGGAGCGGTGGAAAGGGTAGCCAAAGCCGGTATCAGACAGATAGGCCTGATCCACCGGGGTTTCAGCTCCTACGGAAATACAGAGTACAGGAATGCTCCCATGTGGCATCTGGCCATTGAAATGAAATTGAGAAACCCGGGGCTACTGTTCATCAATGACCCCTCCCATATCTGCGGGCGCAGGGACATATTGCAGGATGTTGCCCAAAAGGCCATCGATCTGGATTTTGACGGACTAATCATCGAAAGCCATATTGACCCGGATAAGGCATGGAGCGATGCAAAACAGCAAATTACCCCGGAACGTCTTTCAGAAATGCTCACGAACATACGCTGGAGAAAAGAAGACGTTGCCTCGGAGGAATATCATGCCGCACTTGAAAAACTTCGCCAGCAAATCAACCAGCTGGATGACGAATTGATGCAGATTCTTGGTCAAAGGATGAAAGTTTCTGAGAGGATAGGTCAATATAAAAAAGACAACAACATCACGATCCTCCAGACCAACCGGTGGAATGCAATTCTGGAAAGGGCTTACCAGAAAGGGGACAAACTGGGGCTGAGTAAGGAGTTCATCACGAAATATTTTGATGCGGTGCATATGGAGAGTATAAACCATCAGAACAAGATCATGAATTCATGATAGGAAAGGACTGAAGCCGGCGTCCAGGCAGGTGAGGAAGGGAAGTCTGTTCCCAGAGACAAGGGTTGGTCTCCGGAATACAATGGTTAATAGGCACTAAAAGGAGAATATGCAGTATGGGAATAAAACATATCTCTTTATTCATGTTATCTGGAGAACACATAATGGAGAGTTATTTTTGACCAGGCCTGTCAGAAACGTATTATTCAGCCACATCCGGGCCGCTGCCGACGAAAAGCTGGTAAAAATCCTGGTCCTGAACGGAGTTGAAGATCATGTACACTGCCTTTTGCAGTTACATCCGATGCAATCTCTTTCGAAGGTCGTAAAAGACATCAAGACAGGGTCGGCACAATGGATCAATGAAAACAGGATTATAGCGGGAGAATTCAGCTGGCAGGATAACTACGTGGCCTATTCGGTGAGCCCGAGTGCCATTAAACAGGTTTGGGAATACATAGAAAAACAGGAGGAGCATCATAAAACAAGGACACTGGAAAGTGAGCTGGAGATATTTGAGAAGATCCAGTTCTGATGCGGGGCCGGTAATCGGTATGAAAGTCCCCTGTACGAATTCAAAAATAAAAATCAGATTACTGGCATAGTCATGGAGAAAAAGACATATCAGTTTTCATCCAGGAAGGTTACCTGTTATTTTAATGCGGAATTTTCCCTTCTAGGGAAACTGGTAGACAAGAGCCAGGCCATCCTGGTCACTGACGAGAATGTCTTCGGTTATCACAAAAAAATATTTTCGGGATGGAAGACCATTGTGATCAGGGCAGGTGAAGAACACAAAATTCAGTCAACGGTGGATGAGATGATTAAACAGTTGATTGGGTTTGAGGCGGACAGAAAAACCACCTTGGTAGGAGTGGGTGGAGGAGTGGTTACCGACATTACCGGGTATGCCGCTTCCATTTATATGCGTGGGATCAGTTTCGGATTTGTTCCCAGTTCCATCCTGGCGATGGTTGATGCTTCTATTGGAGGGAAGAACGGTATTGATGTCGGGCTTTACAAGAACCTCGTCGGCCAGGTCCGCCAGCCAGAATTCCTCCTGTATGACAGCAGTTTGCTGAGAACCCTTCCGGAGAGGGAATGGATCAACGGTTTTGCTGAAATTGTCAAGCATGCCAGCATTAAGGATGCCACACTGTTCAAAGACCTGGAGCAAAACAGCATATCGGGCTACAGGAAGAAAAAGGAGGCTGTTTCGGCGCTTATACGCAAGAACGTGATGATAAAATCATCGATCGTCCAAAAGGATGAGTTTGAGAAATCCGAACGGAGATTGCTCAATTTTGGCCATACGCTGGGACATGCCATCGAAAACCTTTATCAATTGCCGCACGGGCATGCGATCTCTGCGGGGATGGTGGCTGCCGGGATGCTCTCCGAGCAGCGTCTGGGCTTCCGGGATACTTACCGGATACAGACTCTCCTGGAAAAATACGGCCTTCCGACTTGGGTAGATTTTGATCCCGGGAAAGTGTGCACCATCTTGCGCATGGATAAGAAGAAGGAAAAGGATGCTATGAATTATGTGTTGCTGGAAAAGATTGGGAAGGCCGTGGTAAAAAAAATACCGATCGCAGATCTTGAAAAGATGATCTATTCCATGGAGCGTGCACGATAGAAATACCTGACTAAAGATTACAGCCATTATGCGGGTTACGATACAACCGTCTGTTCTGGGGGGCCATGTGATGGCTCCTGCTTCCAAGAGTTCCATGCAGAGAGCTTGCGCAGCAGCCTTGTTGCGTAAAGGGGAGTCCCTGATCACAAACCCGGGACGGTCCAATGACGATTTTGCTGGCATCAGCGTAATTCGGGCATTGGGGGCAAAGGTGGAATTGCAGGGTCAAGCTCTGCTAAAAATAAGCAGCCAGGGGGTACAACCTGTCCAGGATGTAATCAATTGCGGTGAGAGCGGTCTTGGAATCCGGATGTTCACTCCCATAGTTGCACTAAGCGAAAGGCGCATGACCATCCAGGGGGAAGGAAGCCTGCTGACTCGTCCGATGAATTTCTTTGATGAAGTGATGCCGCTTTTGGGTGTGGAGGTAATTTCGTCCGGGGGAAAGCTTCCTTTGCAAATCAAGGGTCCCCTGCAGGCGAAAGATATTGAAATTGATGGTTCTCTGAGCTCACAGTTTCTGACCGGTCTATTGATGGCCTATTCTGTCCGCCAGGAAAGGGGTGTCCGTATATTTGTACGAAATCTCAAAAGCAGACCTTATATTGATCTTACCCTAAAGGTCATGGAAGATTTTGGACTGAGGGTACCCGAAAACCGGGCCTATCAGGAATTTAGATTTTCGCAAGGGCCCGTACCGCCCTCTCCGTCATCCATACAATATACGGTGGAAGGCGACTGGAGCGGTGCTGCTTTCCTGTTGGTGGCGGGGACCCTTGCCGGTAAAATCGTTATCCGTGGGCTGGATAGGGGGTCAACGCAGGCCGACAGGGCCATCCTGAAGGCGTTGACAGATGCCGGGGCAGACATGGAGATTGGTGAGAACCAGATTCAGATCGGGCCTGGAAATCTTCGCGCTTTTGAATTTGATGCGACGGATTGTCCTGACCTCTTTCCTCCCCTGGTCGCCCTGGCATCCTGTTGCAAGGGGGTTACCTCCATTAATGGTGTCCGTCGTTTGGCGCACAAGGAAAGCAACAGGGCACTGACCCTCCAGGAGGAATTTGGTAAAATGAACGTGAATATTGAACTAAAAGAGGATATCATGTTTGTCCGGGGAGCAGAGAAACTCCAAGGAGCGGATGTGCATTCCCGCCATGATCACCGTATTGCGATGGCTTGCGCGGTAGCCGCTTTGAAGGCTGAAGGCCCGACGCGCATTGAGGAAGCCCAGGCAATCAATAAATCCTATCCGGATTTTTATGAGCATCTGCGCAGCCTGGGTGTTTCCATTCAGAATGCGGCAACAGTCAACCATCATTAAAAATTGCGCTTACGGGTGCATTGAACCATGAATTCATTTGGACGTCTTTTCAGGATGAGCATTTTTGGTGAATCACACGGTGATGCGGTAGGAATTGTCATAGATGGTTGTCCGGCGGGGCTTTCTCTGGTTACAGCGGATTTTGAAGAAGACCTGGAAAGACGTAAAGGAGGAATCCAGAAGGGAACCACTCCCAGGAAAGAAGATGATCTGCCAATATTCAAAAGTGGAATCTTTAAGGACAGGACTACCGGGGCACCCATATCCATTTTCTTCGAGAACAAAAATACCCGCTCGGCGGATTATGAAAAACAGCGGGAAATACCTCGCCCGGGCCACGCCGATTTTGTAGCCCACAAAAAAGCCGGGGGATTTGAAGACTTCAGGGGAGGCGGGCATTTTAGCGGCCGTCTAACGGTGGCGATAGTTGCAGCCGGAGTGGTCGCAAAAAAATTGATTGCTGCAAGTTCTAATGGCCAGATCAGCATCCGGTCATCTATTCTAGAAATTGGAGGTGAAAAAGATATAGATACCGGGCTTCAGAAGGCTATCGATGCAAAAGACTCTGTCGGGGGAATTATCGAATGCAGGGTTTCGGGCCTGCGCGCAGGATTGGGGGAACCTTTTTTTGATAGTGTGGAATCCCTCCTGGCTCATGCTGTCTTTGCCATTCCGGCCGTCAGGGGAATCGAATTCGGAACAGGCTTTCCGGCGGCCAGGATGTTTGGCAGTGAACACAATGATCCGATCGTGGAAATGGGCGGGAAAACAAAAACAAATCATGCGGGCGGGGTGGTGGGTGGTATTACAAACGCCAATGAGCTGGTGTTCCGGATTGCCATCAAACCGACTTCTTCCACCCCCAAAGAACAGCAAACGCTGAACTGGGAAACCGGCAAAATAGAATCATTTTCCGTGAAGGGCCGTCATGATCTTTGCATTGCCCTAAGGGTACCGGTTATCCTGGAAGCGGTAACGGCGATGGTTCTGGCCGATTTATTTTTGCTGGAAGAGGATATTAGAAGGGTTATTTAGTCAGTATGCCGATTATCTATCATATAACCACCAGGCAGGCCTGGGACGAGGCCCAGGCCAGTGGCCGCTTGTCGGAGCCTTCCCTGGCCGAAGAAGGATATATTCATTGCAGTGAGGAACGCCAGGTCAGGGACGTTTTGACCCGTCATTTTGAAGGAAGAACCAGCCTGTTAAGATTAACCATTGATTCGGGGAAACTCAGCAGTCCCCTGATTTACGACTGGTCGCCTTCCATGGAAGACACATTCCCACATGTCTACGGACCTATAGAGGCAGAAGCCGTCATTGCGGTAGACCCGATCTGAATTTCGAATACGATACCTATGCATCATTTCAAGATCAATGCGTCCATCCAGGTTGTGCCCATTGTGTGGGACAAACATCCTTATGCCTGGGTAGATGAAGCCATTGCTATTATTCAAAAGTCGGGAATCAGGTACGAAGTGGGGCCCTTTGCTACTGTCCTGGAGGGCGATTACGAGGAAATTATGAATGTGATCCATGAGGTGAACGAGCAGCTCTACAGACTTGGGTGCAATGAATGGATCAGCAATATTCAAATTCAAATCCGGAGCCTCGGTGACGTAGGCTGGGAAGAGAAGACAGACAAATTCCGCGAAAAAAAGTGATTTCCGCAAGGAGCCATCGTTCCTGTGAACGGTGAGGAATTACTGCCTTCAGAGTCGCCCCGAACTGGATTCTTTCATCCGGAAAAGGCCTATATTTACCCCTATCAGCAATCCTAATCATTACTTGGCGTCATTATGAGAAATCTTCTGTTGTTTTTAATCTTCCCTTTAGCAGCATTTTCACAGCATTCCGGGACCCAGGAAATGACCGCCTGGCAATCCAAAGCAAACCGGGTCACCATCATCCGAGACCGGTGGGGTGTGCCGCACATTTACGGGAAATCCGATGCCGATGCAGTATTCGGGCTGATGTATGCCCAGTGCGAAGACGACTTTCCCCGTGTAGAAAGAAACTATTTGGAAATGCTCGGACGGTTGTCTGAAATTGAAGGCAGGGGCCGGCTGTATGATGATCTCAGGATGCAGCTAATTTATGATACCTCCGCCGCAAAAAAGGAATATGTTACATCGCCGGTCTGGCTTAGGTCCTTGCTGGATGCATTTGCGGACGGGATCAATTTTTACCTGGCAAAACATCCTGATGTTCAGCCAAAAGTTTTGAAGCATTTTGAACCCTGGTTTCCACTTTTGTTTACTGACGGAAGCATATCTGCAACCCAGACCGGTGGCCTAACGGACCAGGATGTCCGGGAATTGTATTTTCCTGGGCAGCTGTCTTCAACCTCTCTCAGTCAGGAAGATCATTCCCTGCATTTTGAGGAATACTGCGGTTCGAATGGATTTGCACTGGCTCCTTCCAAGACAGCTTCCGGACACGCAATGCTCTACATAAACCCGCATGTGACATTTTATTTCAGGACCGAAGTTCAGATGGTCAGCGAAGAAGGGTTAAATGTCTACGGGGCGGTAACCTGGGGCCAGTTCTTCGTTTACCAGGGATTCAATCAGCATGGTGGATGGATGCATACGACAAGCTATGCTGACGTGGCTGATCTGTATGCGGAAAAAACCATGCGGCGCGGGGATTCCTTGTATTATATATATGAGAATCAACCCAGACCTGTCGCCATAAAAAAGGTGGTTCTCGGTTACCAGGGGGAAGGCGGGGTGGTCAGGATTCCGGTGACCGTTTATTTCACCCATCACGGTCCGGTGGTCGGGAGCCGTAACGGACAATGGTTAAGCCTGAGGGAACACAACCGGTCAATGGACGCACTGATGCAATCCTGGCTGCGGACAAAGACAAAAAATTTTGAAGAGTTCAAAAAGGTCATGGACATACGGTCAAATAATTCCAACAACACAATGTATGCGGACGACCAGGGTAATATCGCTTATTGGCACGGCAATTTCATGCCTGTCCGCGATACAAGTTATGATTGGTCACTGCCGGTTGACGGAAGTATCGCGGCCACCGAGTGGAAAGGGCTTCATGATCTGGACCAGACGGTTCACCTGTACAACCCTTCGTCTGGATGGATTGAAAACTGTAATTCAACACCCTTTACCGCATCAGGGGAAAGCAGTCCGAAGAAGGGAGATTACCCCGCCTACATGGCTCCGGACGGCCAAAATGCAAGGGCCGTAAACGCCATGCGGCTCCTGAGCAAGGGATCCCGGTATACTATTGAAAAATTAATAACCACCGGATATGATCATTATCTCTCTGCCTTTTCTGTCCTGTTGCCATCGTTGTTTGAGGCCTACGGGACCCTTGACCAGAAAGATTCTGTTAAACAGAGACTGGCCGGAGCAATTTCAGTCTTAAAGGAATGGGACCTCTACTCTTCGGAAAATTCAGTCGCTACTACCTTGGCCATTCAGTGGGGGAACCGGATGATGATGAAGCTGCCTGAGGTCAGGGGTAGTAACCGGGAGAACGATCAGATGCAGTTGTTTCAACTCCTGGCTCAAAAAGTGCATCCGGCTGAAAAACTGGACATGCTTTCCGCAGTCATGAAGATCCTCCAGGCAAATTATGGAACATGGAGGGTTGCATGGGGAGAGATCAACCGGTATCAGAGATCCACAGGTCAGCTGCACGAAACTTTCAGCGATGACCGGCCCAGCCTGCCCGTAGGGATGGCTTCTTCCAGGTGGGGATCAATTCCCGCTTTTGAGAGCAGGTCCTTTCAAAATTCAAAAAAACAATATGGATTTTCGGGAAATAGTTTTATTGCTGCAGTGGAATTTGGTGATAAAGTCAAAGCGAAAACCATTGTTACCGGAGGCCAGTCGGGCAATCCGGCCTCTCGTCATTTTACGGACCAGGCAGAAATGTATATCAAAGGGCAGTTTAAGGATGTACTTTTTTATAAAGAAGACGTCCTCAAACAGGCTGAAAAAACCTATCATCCCGGAGAATAATCCTCCATGCTTCAACGACTGTCGTCTTTAGGCTTATAGACAAACCTGACGGCGGCGCTTTTTTCTTCACTGGAGGAAAGAAAAACTTCAAATTTTTGCCTGCCCGCGGTTACGACCATCAGAGCGGTATTCGGTGGAATAGTTCCCAGATTATCTGCGTACATGACCAGTTCATATTCGACACCCGGGAAGGCATTGAAATATAAGGTCAATGGTTTATCGGTAAGCATCTGCCTGTATAACAGCAATTTGTTATTGATCAGGACGGTAATGGTATCATTGTCGATTTCTGCATTATCATATAACTCGATCTTTATGCGGGGGCTGTCAACTACAACGGTCTTTTGCAAATCTTCTTTTCTGGGCTGAAGGTGCAGGGACTGTTGCAGGGTAATCAGCGTATCGGTTTGTTCAATGTCTACCGGAAAGTCGGAATGTTCGGACTTGATGAGCGATATCTTCCCGGGAGGACAGGCATTCTGACGATCCATGAGATGTCCTTTCCATTCACCTGACAAAGTTTCTTCCTTTCCGTTGATGCTGTATATAAGATCATAGGTCTTCATACAGGGGGCACAATCATGAGGTATGGAATACTGCAATACCTTGTTTTCGATCAGCACCATCCGGTGCGTCTGCGGATTATACCGCCCTGTAAAGCTCATTTTCACGTATTTGCTGGTATCGTAATAATCATAAGCCTTCCCAATGATATTATTGCTGGAGAAATTGATTTGCAGTTCGATAAAATACTGTGAGTAACAACCGCCCGGTCCCTGCGTAAGTGTTCCTTTCCAGATCCCGTTAAGGTCTTCAGCTGATAATAGCCGTGGTAAAAAAGCCAATACCAGGCAGGCAAATGCGCGCATCTTATTTTTTGATGAAAGATACCAGCAAGTTAGGGCAATACGCGCAACATTTATGCGAACGGCTATTGGGGTTTCTGATACTTAAAAAGAACGACCGCGTTTTTCTGTTCGTCAGAAACAATCCTGACCTCATAGCGTTTTTCTCCTGCCTTGACAACCATCAGGGAAGTATTGGGGGGAATATCGCCAAGGTTTTCCGCTACCATTACAACCTCATGTGTCTCAACCGACTCATCCAGGTGCAGCCTGACGACAATGGGTTGGTCAGTCAGCCTGGCATTGGATACGACCGCCTTGTTATCGAAATATACCGATACGGTGTCGTTGTCAATGGTTCCGTCGTCATAGATATTCAACTCAATTTCGGGCGTATTAACCGTGATGGTTTTGACCAGTTCGTTTGTCCGGGTAGTCAGCACCCTGGGGATAGGGGAGGGAATTCCTTTTCGGTCTATGCGTGTGATAGTGTTGGTATCTTTTTTTACGGTCTCCACCCTCTGCTTTCCCGGATCGATCTTAACCAGTTCCTTTTTCGGGGTCGATTTTGACACGGTGGCTGCGGCAGCAACTGGTTTTTTTCCCGATGCCAGCGGTTTGGATCCGGAACTCTTTGTAATGGCAGTACCGCTGCCGGCGGGCTTGGTTGATGAATTTTTCTTTGCCACTGCGGGAGCAGTTTTCTTTACTGTAGCCGGAGGCGTTGTGGTGCCGGAGGTACCCGGTTTGGCAGCAACCGGAGGAGCCGGTTCCTTTCTCTTGTTTTCATCAGCCATTTCCTTTTCCTTTTTCACCAGGAATGGTTCTTTGTGGAAATCGGTCGTGGCTACTTTATGCAGGAAAATAGACCCTCGGCCACAGTCCGTCGAATCCCGGGTGTTCATGCTCGAGTAGGTACCTTCCAGGAATTCATCCTCACCCAGTTTTGAATACTGCAGGTAGCACGTCATGATACAGGCATCTCCGGCGGCCATTCTGACCTCCAGAATCCTGAGTTCCCTGAGCAGAACCTTTTTTGTTTCATAGTCCACTGAACCATCAGCATCTGCCTTTCCGTAAAACACGGTTGACTTATAGGAATAAGTGACGGCCTGCAACAGCCTTTTTTGCTGGGCGATCTGAACCTCCATCTTGTACCGGTCATCTTCTCCCGTAAGGCGCTGGTAAAGTTCATTAGAGCGAAAATGGCCCCGCCAGATTCCGGTTATGTCCTGTGCATGAACCAAAGAAGAGAATATGAGGAAGGTCAGTGTACAGATGATCCGCATAGCCGGCTATTTGTTACCAGCAAATTACTTAAATAATTTCTTTCTAAGAATTACTTCGTAAATGATATCTGGCAAGAGTTTGTTAAATTTGCGGCTCTTTCGCGCCGAACGCGTAAGAAAGGAATGACGTGACGTCCTTCGGGATTCCGGATGAAGAATGAATTGCATCCTGCATGATTCTTTCTGCGCCTCTATGGTTTCCATCCGATTTCGATAGACCCTGATTCGTTTTAAAATACCTGGAAAATTCATGATAAAAATTACATTCCCTGATGGGGCTGTCAGATCCTTCGAAGCCAATACCACTGCCCTGGAAATTGCCAGGTCCATCAGTGAACAGCTTGGTAAAAAAGTTATTGCAGCGGTCGTAAATGGTCAGGTTTGGGACCTGTCCCGCCCCATTCCCTCCGATGCTTCCCTGAAACTGCTGACCTGGAATGATGCAGAAGGGAAATCCACCTTCTGGCATTCTACCGCCCACCTGATGGCGGAAGCCGTTGAATCTGTCTTCCCCGGTGTCAAATTTTGGGTAGGCCCCCCGGTGGAGAATGGTTTCTATTACGATATGGACCTGGGTGACCGTCACGTCACTGAAAAGGATTTGCAGGAACTGGAGGTCAGGATGGCTGAACTGGCCAGACAGAACAATCCCTATATCAGAAAGGAAATGGCGAAAGCCCAGGCCGTTGCTTATTTTACGGATAAGGGAGATGAATACAAACTCGACCTGTTGCAGGGTCTTAAAGACGGGGAAATCACCTTTTACACCCAGGGTAAGTTTACCGATCTGTGTCGTGGCCCGCATATTCCGGCCACTGGAATGATCAAGGCGGTTAAATTAACCAGTATTGCAGGTGCCTACTGGAAAGGAGACGAGAAAAATAAACAACTGACGAGGATTTACGGAATCAGTTTCCCTTCCCAGAAGGAGCTGGATGAATACCTGGTCATGCTGGAGGAGGCAAAGAAAAGGGATCACCGGAAACTGGGAAAAGAACTGGGCATTTTTACCATGGATGATGATGTCGGACCTGGATTGCCCCTCTGGCTTCCGAATGGTACCATCATCATTGAAGAGATTGAAAAACTGGCAAAGGAAACCGAACTGAAGGCCGGATACAAGAGGGTTGTAACTCCACATATTGCCAAGGAAAATCTTTACCTGACCAGCGGCCACCTGCCCTATTACCAGGACAGTATGTATCCTCCCATGGAGCTGGATGGGGTAAAGTACTACCTCAAGGCAATGAACTGCCCGCACCATCACAAAATTTTTGCATCTGAAGCCAGGAGTTACAAGGATCTTCCACTCCGTCTGGCCGAATACGGGACCTGTTATCGCTTTGAACAAAGCGGTGAACTATTCGGCCTGATGCGCGTCCGCTGTCTGCATATGAATGATGCCCATATTTATTGTACCAAAGACCAGTTTGCGCAGGAATTCAAGGCAGTAAATGAAATGTACCTCAAATATTTTAAGATTTTTGGAATTGATAAATATGTGATGCGTCTAAGCCTGCATGACCCATCCAAGCTTGGACAAAAATACATCAATGAACCTGTACTGTGGAAGGAGACGGAGGAAATGGTGCGGCTGGTTTTAAAAGAAACGGGAACACCCTTTGTTGAAGTTCAGGATGAAGGAGCTTTCTATGGCCCCAAAATTGATGTGCAGATCTGGAGCACAATTGGCAGGGAGTTCACGCTGGCAACCAACCAGGTAGACTTTGCTCAGGGTCGTCGTTTCAAGCTGGAATATACCAATAAGGACAATCAGGGGGACACACCACTGATCATCCATAGGGCTCCACTGGGGACGCATGAACGCTTTATCGGTTTCCTGCTTGAACATTACGCAGGTAAATTCCCCGTTTGGCTGGCCCCGGTCCAGGTTAAGATCTTGCCAATCAGCGACAAGTTCCTTGGGTATGCACAAAGTCTTTTGCAATCACTTAAAAATGCAGATATTCGTGCTGAAATAGATGACCGGAATGAAAAGATTGGCAAGAAAATCCGGGATACCGAAATTTCGAAGGTGCCCTATATGCTGGTCGTCGGGGAAAAGGAAATGAGTCAGAATGGCATTTCCGTCAGGCGACAAGGCAAGGGAGACCTTGGGCAGAAGGGAATTGAGGATTTTACCAGGGAAATCAAAAAGGAAATAATCGATCGTGAATCGTGAATCCCGGAGGCTTTTTGGTTTGCAGGAATCAATCAGTAAGCACGTATAACAATCAGCAGGCTAACCACTCAAAACAAATAAACGATAACATTAACAAAATTGCTCACCTAATAATTGTAAATGGCATTTCCACCCAGACCTCCGAGAGGTAATTTTAATCCACGTTTTAGAAAAGAACAACAACAAGAACACCGAACCAACCATATGATCAGGGTACCCCAGGTAAGGCTGGTTGGGGACAATGTAGAAGTAGGTGTCGTTTCGACGCAGGAGGCACTGAAAATGGCCCAGGAACAGGCCCTCGATCTGGTTGAAATCTCTCCCAATGCAGATCCCCCTGTTTGCAAAATCATCGATTATAATAAATTCCTTTACGAGAAAAAGAAGAAGGAAAAGGAAATGAAGGCCAAAAGCAAGGCCTCAGAGGTAAAGGAAATCCGGTTCACTCCCAATACCGACGACCACGATTTTGATTTCAAGGCAAAGCATGCCGAAAAATTCCTGAGAGACGGAGACAAGGTGAAGGCCTATGTCCAGTTTAAGGGACGTGCTATCCAGTTCAAGGAACGGGGGGAGTTGTTGCTGCTGAAATTTGCCGAACGGCTCAACGAGGTGGGTGTTCTGGAAGGACTTCCAAAAATGGAAGGCAAGAGAATGCTGGCCATTTGGGCGCCTAAATCCCAGAAAAAGAAATAGAAGTATTTTAGCTTCTGAAATGCCGTCCCGCGTTATCTGCCGGACGGCTTTTTACTTTATGCGGGAAACACTGGGGGTGGGGGTATTACGGCGGGAACTGATAACATTTCAAATACGATCCGGTGAGAATAGTCATGATTGGTTCGGGCAATGTTGCCACAGTATTGGGCAGAAAAATAATGGCCTCCGGGCACCGGATTGTCCAGGTATTCAGCCGGCATGAGGCCCGCGCAATAACCCTTTCAAAAGAATTTAATTGCGGGTATACTTCTTCGTGGGCATCTCTGGAAACGGACGCAGACCTGTATATCGCTGCTTTGACGGATGGTGCGCTGGAAGAAATGACTGGGAGGGTTTTCATGGACAGGAAGCTTATTGTTCATACGGCCGGGGCAGTTTCCAAAGATGTGCTGAAACCGGTCAGCAGGAATTACGGGGTGTTATACCCCCTTCAGAGCCTGAACCTGGAAATTAAGCTGGTACCGGAAATCCCCCTGCTGATAGATGGTAATACCGCAGACGATCTTACCCTGATATTCGATTTTGCAAAATCCATTTCAGAAAAAGTCCATGTGGCTGATGATGCAACCAGGACAAAACTGCATGTTGCTGCCGTTTTTGTGAATAATTTTACCAACCATCTCTATGCGCTGGCCGAGGAATATTGTCAGCAGGAACATTTGGATTTTTCATTCCTGGTGCCCCTTATCCGGGAAACCGCGGCACGGTTACAACATTCATCGCCCCGTTTTTTGCAAACAGGTCCTGCTGTCCGCGGAGACTATCTGACCATACAGAAGCACCTGTCCATGCTGGAGGAGGTTCCCGCACTCAGGGATTTGTATGAAGCGGTTACCAAATCAATTCTGGATCACCACCAGGTCTGAACGGGACAAAGGGTAAACCTGAAAAACATAGGGATTCTATAAAAATTGCCAAAAAGAATCAGCAAATTTGTAGGTAACCTAAGCAGAAATCCGGACAATGAGCTTTTTACAACTATTCAGGAATATCACCACATTTGTTTTTGACATTGACGGCGTACTTACGGACGGTACCGTTCTGGTTCTGGATAGCGGGGAACAGGTCAGACGGATGAATATCAAAGACGGATATGCTTTGCAATTAGCCGTAAAGAAAGGTTACCGTGTCGTCGTGATTTCCGGAGGAAAATCGGATGGTGTAGCGATAAGACTGAACAGACTGGGGATTACCGACATATTCATGCTGGAGGAAAATAAGAGGAATCGGTTGCAGTCCTATGTAAAGGAGCACAAACTAAACTGGCAGGAGGTATTGTTCATGGGGGACGATATCCCGGATTATTCAGCCATGCAGCTGGCAGGCATATCATGCGCGCCGGCGGATGCTGTCTCATCCATCAGGGATATCGCCAAATATATTTCACCATATAAGGGTGGTGAAGGCTGCGCGCGAGATGTCATTGAAAAAGTTTTGACACTGAACGATCAGTGGGAATTGGATTCTTCTGTCCCTTCAGTATGATGGATTCCGTGTGCAGGATTCGGCTCTCCCTGTTTCTGAACGGTATCCCATAAATTGCAGTCAGTAAATTGCGTTACCATGAAACTGGCAGGTGCATTTCTAAAATTGATCAGATGGCCAAATCTCATTTTTATCGCGCTTACCCAGTCTCTGTTTTATTATTGTGTTCTGCTGCCCGGGTTTCCCGCCAGTGAAAATGCTGACCACGTCAACGTGCTTAAACCTGAACAGTTCTGGTTGCTGTGCCTATCCTCCGTAATGATTGCGTCGGCCGGGTATATCATCAATGATTATTTTGACCTTAACATTGACAGGGTCAACAAGCCCGGACGAATCATTGTGGAAAAAGTCATCAAGAGAAGGTGGACCATTGTCTGGCACTGGGTTTTGTCCGTTATGGGAATATTGATCGGATTTTATCTGAGTTGGAGACTTAAAAACATCATCATCGGCCCTGCTAATCTGATCTGTGTTGCCGCTTTATGGTTCTACAGTACCACTTTCAAAAAGAGACTGCTGGTGGGGAATATCATAATCTCCCTGCTCACTGCATGGGTAATGCTGGTGCTTTACTTTTGTGAGTTTAGGCTCCACCGGTTTATTGACCCCGTTTATCAACATTATTTGTCCAGGTTATTCAAATTTGCGTTGGTCTACGGATCATTTGCATTTATTATATCCCTTGTGCGGGAAGTGATCAAAGACATTGAAGATATGGATGGGGATGCCCGGTATGGCTGCCGCACCATGCCAATTGTCTGGGGTGTGCACGTATCAAAATTTTTTGTTGCCACCTGGTTGCTCGTGGTCATCGTTTCCCTGGCCATCATACAGTTCTATGTTCTTCAATACCGGTGGTGGTGGGGAATTTTGTATTCGATTGTTTTTGTGATCATCCCCCTGCTGCAAATATTGAGAAAGTTATACTTCGCGTCTGCCACCGCGGATTTTCACCGTTTGAGTAACATGATCAAGGCGGTCATGCTGGCCGGGATACTGTCAATGATATTTTTTAAAATGAATACCTTATGGATCGCATAATTCTGGCTTCCCAGTCCCCCAGGAGAAAGCAATTGCTGGAGTGGGCAGAAATTGACTTCGACGTGATCGTGCACCAGACCGATGAATCTTATCCGCCAGATATGAGCGTGGACGATATTCCCATCCACATCGCCCGAAACAAGGCGCTTGCCGTAAGCAAAAACCCGGCAGACTTAAGAATGGTCATTGCGGCCGATACCATTGTTGTTTTAGAAGGGGAAGTCATTGGCAAGCCTTCTGACCGAAAAGAAGCGATTGATATTTTGTCCAGGCTCTCAGGCAGGAAGCATCTGGTTATCACGGGGGTGGTCATGATTAAGGGAGAAAAGGAAATCGCATTTGCAGACTCCACGGAGGTCTGGTTTCATGAACTGACGCGCAACCAGATTGAATTTTATGTAGATAAATACAAACCCTATGACAAAGCTGGCGCGTATGCCATACAAGAATGGATAGGGGTAGTCGGTATCCAGGCCATCAGGGGCGATTTTTACAATGTCATGGGATTTCCAGTCAGCAGAGTTGTGCGTTACCTGGAGGAGTGGTGAAGCCAGGTGCAGCCGGACAGGTTTTTCACAGCTAATCAACCGGGAAAAGTTTCCCTGCCCATTCATGTCTGTTCATTCTTCCAGGCCGTTTGCAAATCCTGCAGGTTCGCCGTCTATCGTGGTCCTACAGGACGACTCAGGCTGTCTTCCGGGCATTTTCTTCGGGCTGCAGATTCCATTTAAAATCGATCTTTACTTCAATATCCGGGTGAATGCTGTACATAACGGGGCAGGTATTCGCTGCTCTTTCCAGGATGATTCTTTGTTTTTCGTTGGCCTCCAGGGTTTTCGGAAAATGAAATGTTAAATTAATCCCGCTGATTCGCCTGGGGTCAGCCTTCATGATCTTCTGAATCTCTATTTTCGTTCCCCGCAGATCCACTTCCATATCCCGGGCCTTGATTCCCATGATGGTCATCATACAGGTGCCCAGTGCGGTTGCAACCAGGTCGGTGGGTGAAAAACGGGCTGCCTTACCCTGATTGTCCAGAGGGGCATCCGTTTCTATCACCGTTCCGGAGGAAAGATGCGTGGCAACCGTGCGTAAATCCCCATCGTAAATAACAGTGGAAGTCATTATATATTTTTCCATAAATTTACGTCAGATAACCCAAATCATCAGAAGTGAAGAAACTTTTCTTGGTCACATCCATTTCCCTGATAACTTTAAATCTATTTGCCCAGGACAGCACTAACAACTATCGCTATTCCCAAACCGATAAGAAAGCGGCCAAAAGAGATAGAATCAACAACCTGCTCAGGATGGAAGAAGAAGGCGAGCTGATTTTCAATAAGCAGGGCATTTTTGGAATCAGGATTGCCACAGATGGCTATGGCATTTCCTATGAAAAAGGGAAATTCAAGACTCCTAACCGCACGGTCCTCCTGCAATTCGAACTCAACGAAAAGAAAAACCACAAAGATCACAAGGTCGCTGCTGCCTATAATGGATATAATTTCAATTCAGTGGTCGTCGGAAAACTGAACAATTTCTATGAATTCAAAGCGTCCATTGGTCAACAGCATCTGATCGGCGGGAAGGGTAACAAAAATGGTGTCGCTGTTACCGCCCTGTACAGCGGAGGATTAACGCTGGGAATTCTAAAGCCGTATTTTGTTGATGTCCAGGATCAGCAGGGCAATACTTTTCAAAGCAAGTACCCGACCATCATCGACAGCGGCTACCTCGAGCTGGGCGCTTCGGGGTTTACCGTTGGATGGAACGACATTACCGTCAAGCCGGGAGTCAACGGTAAAGTTGCCATGCGGTTCGATTACGGACGCCTGAACACGACCATTACAGCTATTGAAGCAGGTGTAACCGCTGAATATTTTTTTAGTTCGATACCGATGCTTTACCTGGTTCCCTACAAGCAATTCTTCTTCAATGCTTACGTAAGCATAATGTTTGGCAGGAGAAAATAACAGGGATAATTTCTGCCCCAGGGGATTCTCGGTGATTTAGGTAATCAGAACACAAACAGGGTACATTTTAGGCAGAGCTGACAGTGGATGACTTTTTTCAAAATGCATTTACCTGTCTGCTGCTTTTTTTAGTATTTCTGTACTTAACATATTAGGCATTCTTTTTACCCGATTGAAAACAATCCTGCCTGATGCTTAAAGCTTACTGTTACCGACTTTACCCCAATTCCAGCCGGCAAATACAACTGGAAAAATCCTTCGGGGTTTGCCGCCTGATTTACAATACAGCCCTGAAATGCAGGATTCGGGCCTGGCAATCAGCCAGGATCTTCCTCAGCGCCTGTGACCTGATCAATCAGCTGCCGGACTTAAAAGAGGCTTTCCCCTGGATTGCAGAAGTTGACAGTCACGGCCTTCAGGCCTCTATTCTCAATATGGACAAAGCCTTTCGAAATTTCTTTGCAGGAGCGGGATTTCCGCGCTTTAAAAAGAAATCGGGTTGGCAGTCTGTGCGGTTTCCTGATCACAAAAGAGAGGTCAATTTTGAAAAAGGATGGATCACCCTTCCCAGGATCCCCCGGATCAAAGCCTCCATTGACCGTGCGTTTCGGGGAAAGATTAGAACGGTCACCGTCTCCTAGACGCCCACCGGAAAATATTATGCTTCCGTCCTGGTCGATACCGGGATCCCCATCCCCGAAAAACCGGCAGTCAATTCCGCAAGCACTCTGGGGATCGACCTGGGGCTAAAGTCCTTTGTAGTCACTTCCAATGGAAGAACCTTTACCCCCAACCGGTACCTCAAGAACTCGCCTGCCCGGCTTCAATGCCTGCAGCGAAGGGTATCCCGGAAAAGAAAGGAAGTCAGAACAGAAAGAAAGCGAATCTCCGGGTGAGCCTGTGGAGTCGCGGCGGTTAGGCCGGGCAAGGAAACAGGAATTTGTGTCTTGAATACATAAATCCCAATCTTCCCGTACATTTTTCAGAAGCATTCGTCTTCTGTCTGACCGGCAGGGTCAACATGATCTCAGGAGCCTAAACTGACGTATCTTTGTATCCGGAATGGCCAGATTGCCCTGGGTGCCAGGATTTACAAACCAGACGGAGATTACCGGCTATCTGTGAGTCAACTGTTACCGATATCCCGATTAATCGGGCCACGCCCATTTACAAGAAGAATATTGTACCATGCAGGAATTACCCGTAGTTACACCTGTAACTGAGACCCTCCAGAAGCCCAACTGGCTTCGCGTAAAACTTCCCATTGGGGAAAGCTATAAGAACGTCCGCAATCTGGTAGACACCCATAAGCTTCATACGATCTGTGAAAGTGGCAACTGCCCGAATATGGGGGAGTGCTGGGGCGCCGGCACAGCCACCTTTATGATACTGGGGAATATATGTACCCGGAGCTGCGGATTTTGTGCGGTTGCAACCGGAAGGCCTGAACCGGTTGACTGGGACGAACCACAGCGGGTGGCTGAAGCAATCTACCTGATGAAGGTAAAACATGCAGTAATTACCTCCGTTGACCGGGATGAAATAAAGGACGGGGGGAGCATTGTCTGGCAGCACACGATCAGGGCAGTAAAGGCACTGAACGCTGATACTACCCTGGAGACCCTTATTCCTGATTTCAAGGCAGAGCGCGAAAACATTCAACGGATTATAGAGGCTGGTCCTGAAGTGGTATCACACAATATTGAGACCGTGGAACGCCTGACCAAGCAGGTACGCATACAGGCAAAATACTGGCGCAGCATGGAGACATTAAAAATTCTCAGGCAGGGGGCCATGCGAACCAAAAGCGGGATCATGCTGGGCCTTGGGGAAAGAAGGGAAGAAGTTATCCAGACGATGCAGCATCTGCGCAGCAACGGGGTGGAAGTGATCACTCTTGGACAATATTTGCAACCTACCAAAAAGCATCTTCCCGTCGTGCGCTTTGTCCATCCCGATGAATTTGCATCGCTGCGGGACGCAGGTTACCAAATGGGGTTTGATTATGTTGAAAGCGGGCCCCTCGTCCGCTCCTCTTACCACAGCGAAAGGCATGTATTCCCCGGTCTTGGGAAGCGAGAGTGGTTAAAACAGAAAGAAGACCAGGCAGCGTAAAATTATTTGATTTGGTAAGAAAGTTGATCATCCCTGTCTTCCTCGTCAACATGTCATTGGGTCATTCCTTTGCTCAGCTGAAGTGGAAGAAGGTCGATTCCTTATACGGACCGCTGCCTTCTACGCTGAATGTGTACAGGACAACCGATTCTCTGGACGGGCGTTCATTCGTCGGCTATTTTGTGTCAGTGCTTTTGAAGGATAATGACCTGCTCTTTACTACCAGGGCTGATGACGGGGAGTGCTTTACCCCCTCCAGGTATTACCAGTTGGAGAAATTTCCCCTGGTGATTGTCAATTGCACTTTCTTTTCTGCCGAAACAAACCAGAACCTAAGTCTGATGATGAAGAAGGGGAAACTTATTTCTTACAACGTTGTATCGTTAAAGGGCGTGGGAGCAGACTCCCAAGTGTATTACTATCCCACACGAAGTGCCCTTGGGATTGACCGGAAAAGAAGGGCCGATGTTGCCTGGGTATTCAATGACTCCCTGCACCGACGGCCATACGCTTTTGAAGAGGCTCCGGTAATCGCGAAAGGGGAAGATCAGTATCCGACCATCAACAACCTGAAAAATATTGAGTGGAAGTGGTGGGAAATGAGAACGGCTGTAGGAGGGGGACCCACCCTGGTCCATGAGGGCATGGTCATGATCACCAACAAGGAGGAACAGATGTTTCCCGGGGAAGAAAATGAAAAGACAGCCAGGACGGCAATGGGCTATACTTTTGACAACCGGCTGATCATCCTGGTCATCCAGGGGAACAGTCCGGGGATCGCTGAAGGGGCAAGTTTGAAAGAGATGGCAAAGATCCTGAAGGACCTGGGATGCCAGGAAGCCCTGAACTTGAACGGGGGAGGCAGTAGTTGCATGCTGGTCAATGGAAAGGAGACCATCAGGCCTTCGGACAAGGAGGGCCAGCGGCCTATTCCCGGTATATTTATGGTGAAATGGGCCGGACGAACCGAGTGACCGAGGGCAGATCCACTGCTATTAGCGGGTTGGACGCCTGATCATATAAGAAACAAAATGACCACGCCGGCATTTGATCTGGATCCATATCTCCACTTATTCCGGGAAAGAAAGATCCCGGCGCGGACCACGCTGCTGAGGGAAGGACAGGTTTCCAGAAAAGGATATTTTATCAAAAACGGATGTCTTCGCCTCTGGTTCAACAACCACGGGAAAGATGTCACCTTTCAGTTCTTCTTTGAGAATGAAGCCGTATCGTCCATGGAAAGTTTTACAACTGGCCTACCCAGCCTTTTCAGCATTGAATCCATAGAACCCTGCTCTATCCTGGAAATTTCAAGGAAAAATTTTGATCTGTTGAAGATGGAAATGCCCTCCTACCACAACTTCATGGAAAATATTCTTTTCCACAGGATCCTGCACTATTCAAAACTCTTTCTTTCACGAATCAAGGACAGCCCTGAACAAAGATATCTGGACCTCCTCCAGAACCACCCCGCGTTGCTCAACCGGGTACCCCAGCATTATATTGCCTCATTTTTGGGGATCACGGCGGTTTCCCTGAGCAGGATCAGAAAAAAGATTGGCGGGTCCCGTCCTGGCCATAAAAAAGACTCATAACGGGGAAACGGTTTTCCATCAATGAAGATTTCTTAACAATTGTTATCGTCCGGCGCTCTGCCAGAGATGAGATTTGTGCAAAAAAAGCATGAAAATTTTCATCGTTTTCAACCATCCGTACGAAGGAAGCTTCTGTTCTGCAATCCTGGGATCGGTTCTGGCCGGCCTGGAAAAAGCGGGCCACCAGACCGACCTGCTACATCTGGACAGGGACGGATTTGACCCGGTAATGAAGGCAGATGACCTGAAAGGATTCACTCTGGGCAAACCCGTTGATCCAAAAATTATTGAATACAAGCGCAGGATGGAGCAGGCTGAACACCTGGTGCTCATCTTCCCCATCTGGTGGGAGCTCATGCCTGCACTAACTAAGGGATTTATTGACAGGGTGATTTTTCCCGGCGTAGCTTACGATTATGATAAGAGGGGCCGGTTTCCCAGAATGGTCAGAAGATTCAATGCTCTCAGGGGCGTTACCCTGATTACTACCATGAATACCCCCTCGATTTTTTACAGATTGATTTTTGGCAATGCCATCAAAAGAGCCCTCTTTACCGGAACTTTCTGGAAGATGGGTTACGGGAACAGGAAATGGATCAGCCTGAATATGGTTAAATTTGTTACCGAAGAGAAAAGAAAGAAATGGCTCCGGGAGCTGGAAGGCAGGTTTCGGCAATTAAGATAGGCTTTTGCAGCAAACTGCTGGTTTGGTTCAGGTACCGGACAATCTATTTTATATAAAATTCGCTTTATGGATAAATTTTCCTATGTCCCCGAAGGTTACCATGCGATAACTCCCGCGCTTACTTTCCGCAATGCAAAAAATGCCATTATCTGGTATAAAAATGTATTTGGTGCAACGGAGAAAATGATCCTCAAGGACCCTTCGGACAAGATTGTCCACGCAGAACTGCTGATAGGGGATTCAGTAATTATGGTTTCAGATGAAAATCCCGATTATAACAGGAGTCCGCTTTCGCTGGGCGGCAATTCAGTTAACCTGGCTATGTACGTCCATGACGTTGATGAAACGATGAAAAAAGCGGTTCACAATGGAGCCAGGCTGGTAGCCCCCGCCACAGATCAGTTTTATGGGGATCGGGTCGGGCGTATCGAGGACCCTTTTGGGTACCTGTGGATCATTGCCACGCCGCAGAAAAAGATCTCACCGGATGAAATGCAAAAAATGATCAATGAGATGATGCAGGCAGGGTGAGCTTCCCGCCCCGGAACCGGATGAAACCCACAATCAAAACCCGGTCAGGAAAACCGGACCATCCTGTATCATTCCTTCATCTCCCATACCAGGGCGCTGGCACCAAGAATAGCTGCGTCGGATTCCTTGAGATGGCTGATTAGGATCTTCACTTTATTTTGAAACACCTGGATCAGGTTAGCCTCCATATGTTCCCGCGTCGGCTTAAGGATGTATTCGCCCGCCTTGGTCAGACCGCCAAACAATACGATGGCTTCCGGGCTGGAAAACATAACAAAATTTGCCAGCGCCATACCCAGGACCCTCCCGGTGAACTCAAAAATATCAAGAGCCAGCTTGTCCCCCGCAATGGCCGCTTCATAAACTTTTTTTGAATCCACTTTTTCTTTTGGAATGTCCCGAAGCAGGCTTTTTTCCTTACTCTTCTGAAGCATTTCCAGGGCAGTCAGTGTCACTCCCGTAGCCGAGGCATAACTTTCCAGGGAGCCATACTTTCCTGTTCCTTCGTGTTTGCGGCCATCGGGTATGATGATGGTATGCCCGAGTTCACCGGCAAAGCCATCGTGACCCAGCACCAGCTGTCCGTTGGCCACAATGCCACTTCCTACCCCTGTACCCAGCGTAATCATGATAAAATCCTTCATGTCCTTGGCTGCACCATACATCATTTCACCGATCGCCGCGGCATTGGCATCATTGGTCAGCACAGTGGGTAACTGAAACTTGTTCTGAATGAGTTTGGCAAGAGGGATAATGCCTTTCCAGGGGAGATTGGGAGCATATTCCACGGTGCCTGTATAATAATTGCCGTTCGGCGCTCCTACACCTATTCCACGCATCCTGCCCGGACCGCCCGCCTTTTCAATAAACCCGTACAAGGCATCATGCAAGGCATTGATAAAGCTCTCCACCTCCTCGTGTCCCCGTGTGGAAATCTCACTGGAGAACAATACATTTCCATTGCGGTCCACAATTCCGAATTTGGTCCCGGTACCCCCGATATCAATGCCAACAGCCAACGGCTCCAGGGAAGCGGCAGATGGGGCTTTCGCTTTTGCCATGAAACAATTATTTAAATTTTGAACGCCAGCGGAAGAAATATTCAATCTCTTCTACCGGCCGGCTCCAACTTTGCATTTGTAAAGATATTGGAAGAAATCAATGACCTCCTCCGATCTGGTCATCAAAATTCAGGCCCTGGGCTTTCAATACTGCCCTTAGCCTTAAGGCCAGCATAGCAAGCGCCCCGAAGCAACAGGCAGCCACGATATAGGAAACGTGCATATTATTGGGAGCATCACCCCAGGGTTTAAGGTCGCCAATGGATCCCTGGAAGGGTGGGATAACCGCACCTCCCAGAATCATCATGATCAGGAAAGCAGATCCCTGACTGGTATATTTTCCCAGACCGGCAACACCCAACGAGAAGATACAGGGCCACATAATGGAACAGCAGAGTCCTCCGGACATGATGGCATATACGGATACGATGCCTTTTGTGGCCACACCAAACAGCATGGCAAAGCAGGCCAGCAGCGCCAGGGTAAGAAGGGTCTTGACAGGTTTTTGCTGTCCAAAGAAAAAAGCAAGGATAGCGATGGCAATTACGCCGGTGTAGGGTAAAAGGTCCGTTACATTATTGCCATAGAGGTAGTTTACAAAGAGAATAACCCCAAAAGCTACGTAGGGTACGAGGATGGTGGCAATGATCCGCCCCATCCTGTTCGGATTGAATACACCGATGGCTCCGGTCCACCGGCCAATCATCAGACTTCCCCAATAAAGGGATACATATTTAGAAATTTCGCTGTCAAGAAGGCCTTTACCGGTAAGATACCCCGGCGTCTTCAGAAGAGCTCCGAAATTGTTGTCGATGGTGACTTCAACGCCAACATACAGGAATATACCCAGCATCCCCAGGATCAACTGCTGGTATTTCATGGCACCCCAGTCATTGCCGTTCTTTGATGCACTGCCATAAGAGACAAACAGAATGCCTATGACGACGAGCAGGGTAACCACCAGCAGCGGCAGCTTGCCCACATTTGTCAGCTGACCAACAATGATGATCAGGATGATGAGACAGGTCATCAGTATGAGCGAGAAGGACGCCTTTCTGGATGCTTCAAATTTTGCGTCATCCTTGCCTGAAGGCAACTTTGAAATAGCAAAGAATATGGCGACGGCGGCAAATACGGCTGCCACGATCATATATAGGTTGTTGATGTTGGTCACCGTTACATTGGCATGAGAACTGTTGGCGGTCCCAAACAGGAAAAAGCTCACGATAATGGGTCCCAGGGTAGTACCCAGGGAATTCACTCCTCCTGCCAGGTTCAGACGGTGTGATCCTGTGGAGGGGTCGCCCAGGGCGATGGCAAAAGGCTGGGCGGCTGTCTGTTGCAGGGAGAATCCCAGAGCGACAATAAAAAAGGAAACCAGGATCAGGGTAAAGGAATTTGCATTGGCCGAGGGGATGATGGCCAGGGCCCCCACCACAGAGATCAGTAGCCCATATATGATTCCCTTCTTGTAGCCGATCTTATTGAGAATGTCATAACCCAGCACGCTGGAGACAAGGTACAGGATCAGGGAACCGGCAAAATATGCCCCATAGAATGCTGACCCGATGAGTTGCGACTGAAATTGATTCAGATGGAAGTGAGTTCGGCAAAAAGGAATGAAAATACTGTTCGATGCAGCGATAAATCCCCAAAAAAAGAATACAATAACCAGGGTTGCGAGGGCTCCGGTGTTGGTGGGTTGTTTTGGTTGGTTCATGAGCAATCGTGGGTTTAATTATTGAGTGTTGAAAATAGCAAGATTTTGCGAGGGGAAAAATTTTTTCGTGAGTTACTGTTAATTGATCAAAAACCTTACTAAATTGAATGACTATTGATCAACGGAGGAGGTTTTCGGCCTGAGGAATTTTAACGTGCGCGTATCACAAATCGGGGGTCATAATCAGTTAGCATAAACTATTTTAATTCGGCCTGGATCTATTAATCTGATTATTCGGAATTTCATGGAGATCATACATGTTTCAGCAGAATGTTATCCCGTAGCCAAGGCCGGTGGACTGGGAGATGTCGTAGGCGCCCTGCCAAAATACCAGACAACCTCGGGGCATACTGCAAAGGTGGTGATGCCTATGTACCGGACCAAATTCCTAATAAACAATGAATGGGACGTGGTCCACAAGGGGTATACCAACCTGGGGAACTGGTGGTTCAACTACACCGTAATCAAGGAGCGATCCAATAAACTTGGATTCGACCTTTACCTGCTGGATATTTACGGATTGCTGGACAGGGAAAATGTGTACGGGTACGGAGATGATGTTGAAAGATTTACTGCATTCCAGGTAGCAGTCCTGGACTGGATTGCAGCCTGGAAGCACCGGCCGGATCTCATTCACGTTCACGACCACCATGCAGGATTGATCCCATTTATGCTCAAATACTGCTACCGGTTTATACATCTTCAGAATATTCCGACCGTACTGACCATCCACAATGCCCAGTACCAGGGCTGGATGGGATGGGACAAGAGCCACTATATACCGGCCTGGGACAATTGGAAAACCGGGTTGCTCGAGTGGCAAAATACGATCAACCCGCTCGCCAGTGCGGTCAAATGTGCCTGGAAGGTCACAACCGTTAGCTGGAGTTATCTCGAAGAGCTGCGATACTCGGCCAACGGTCTTGAAGCCCTGTTCGAATATGAAAAAGGGAAATGCTTAGGCATCCTCAATGGCATTGATACGGGTGTGTGGGACCCTTCAACAGATCATTATATCGCCAACCATTATACGCTCTCCACGGTGAAGGAGGGGAAAGAAAAAAGCAAAAAGATTCTATGCGACCAGTTCGACCTGGATATCAACAAACCGCTCATTGTGTTTATCGGAAGACTTGTTGGAGAGAAGGGCGCTGATCTGCTGGCGCAAACCATCGGGGATTCTTTCTATTACATTGGCCGTAAAATGAATTTTTTGATCCTGGGTAGTGGATTCCCGGAGGTCGAAAGCCAGTTGGGCAGCATGAGAGAGATTAGTAAGAGTGATTATAGTATCTATATAGGGTATAATGAGAGCCTTAGTCACCTGATGTATGCCGGCGCGGATTTCATCCTGATGCCTTCCCGGGTTGAGCCTTGCGGGCTAAATCAGATGTATGCCATGCGATATGGGACGGTCCCTGTGGTAAGGAATACGGGCGGTCTCAGGGATACTGTCCTTGATTACGGAGACGATGGCGGGTATGGGATCCGGTTTAACAATGTGGCTGTGGGGGATATCACCCAGGCTGTTTGGCGGGCCGTTGAATTATACCAGCAAAACAAGAAAATGGAGGAGATCCGCAACCTGATGATGCAGCTTGATTTCAGTTGGGAAACAAGTGTGGAGCATTACCTGGACCTGTATCAGACGCTGTGAACCACCTTTCAATCGAAGATTGATTGGCCTGAACGGGTCATTGAAAACCATTGCCGTTATCTTTTGCAGCGGTATTGAAAAGCAATACCCCGTATCCGTGAAAAAGCTGTTATCGGGTACGTAATGACACCCTAACCTCTGTAAAAGTTGTTATTTACAGACTTATTTCCAGACCACTCTGGATGGTTTGGTTTTACGGCACATCCTTTAAAAACCATCCGGGAAAGACCGGAATGCCTGATCTGCCCTTAATTTTGTCTTTCTTATCCTTTAACACCAATCACTTTCATAAACCGTTTGTATATGTCAAAGAAAGTATTAGCAGTGATTCTTGGAGGTGGCGCCGGAACCAGGCTCTACCCGCTGACAGCCAGCCGCTCCAAACCCGCCGTCCCGATTGCCGGCAAATACCGCCTGGTGGATATCCCTATATCCAATTGCCTGAATTCCGGTATTTCGCGCATGTTCGTGCTAACCCAGTTCAATTCTGCTTCCTTAAACAGGCATATTAAGAATACCTACCATTTCAGCGCGTTCAGCTCTGCCTTTGTGGATATACTGGCTGCAGAACAGACTCCGGACAACCCCACCTGGTATCAGGGAACGGCTGATGCTGTCCGACAGTGTCTCCGGCACCTGGGCCCCTTTGAAAGTGATTATGTACTCATTCTTTCGGGTGATCAGTTATACCAGATGGATTTCATGGAGATGCTCAACAATCACATCGACAGGAAGGCCGACATAACGATTGCCACCATTCCTGTGGCAGATCGCGAAGCACCAGAATTTGGCATCATGAAGAACGATAAAGATGGATTCATTGCCTCCTTTATCGAAAAACCCAAGAAAGATGTCCTTCCCGGCTGGGTCAGCGATACCGGGCCGGAGATGCAGCGTCTTGGCCGGCATTACCTCGCCTCGATGGGCATCTACATATTCAACAGGCAGCTGCTCGCAGATTTATTACAGAACGAATACGTGGAGGCTACCGATTTTGGTAAGGAGATCATCCCGCAGTCTATCGGGAAATATAAGGTGGTTAGCTATCAGTACGAAGGCTACTGGACCGACATCGGAAATATCTATTCTTTCTTTGAAGCAAACCTTGGACTTACGCACGACATTCCTGATTTCAACCTCTTTGACAACAGCAGGGCCATCTATACGCGTGCGCGTATGTTGCCCCCGGCCAAAATCAGTGGCACTACCCTGGAAAAGACGATCATTGCCGAGGGTTGTATCATCAATGCGTCCCGGGTAGAAAACAGCGTGATCGGTATCCGGACCAGGATCGGAAATGGGACAACCATCGTCAGCAGTTATATCATGGGTATCGATTTCTACGAGACAATAGAAGAGATTGACCTGGCAAGGGCCCACGGGTTGCCAACGGCCGGTATCGGGAACCGTTGTTATATCAGGAATGCCATCGTGGACAAGAACTGCAGGATCGGGGACGATGTCCGCATAAATGGCGGCCCCCACCTGGAAAATACGGATCATGCACTGTATACCGTCAAAGACGGCATCGTGGTGGTCAAAAAAGGAGCTGTATTACCCAATGGCTTTGTAATTTAGTGCCTGACCGGAATCTGAATCCCCGGGAAAAATTTTATTTATCACTTTAAATCAAAATACCTTGTCCGGATGGAAGGATAAGGAGGAAAGATATGGCTCAGACCGATGTTACCCTGCCACCTGCCCCTGTCTCCCCGACGAAACCACGCCTCTCGTTTTGGAACATATTCAACATGAGTTTTGGCTTTTTTGGGATCCAGTTTGGCTGGGATTTGCAACGGGCCAACATGGGACCCATCTATGAATACCTGAAAGCTTCCCCGGACCAGATTCCCCTGCTTTTCCTGGCTGCCCCCCTGACCGGATTGCTCGTTCAGCCTATTATCGGATACATGAGTGACCGGACCTGGCATCCGTGGTGGGGTAGGAGGAGACCCTATTTTTTTGTAGGGGCCGTACTGAGCACGATCTGTCTTTTTCTGATGCCCAATAGCGCCGCCTTGTGGATGGCTGCGGGCCTGCTGTGGCTCTTGGATACCTCCGGCAATATTGCCATGGAGCCGTTTCGTGCTTTTGTCGCCGACAAGTTACCCGACTCCCAGCGCACGCGTGGTTTTGCCATGCAAAGCTTCCTCATAGGGGTAGGGGGCAGCATCGCTTCGGCCCTGCCCTGGTTGATGTCCCATGTCTTTCATGTCTCCAACGTTTCTCAGACCGGGGGCATACCCCCTTCGGTTAAATTTGCTTTTTATACGGGGGGTTCCATATTTCTCACAGCGGTGATGTATACCATTCTGACGACCAAAGAATATCCTCCCCTGGATGTTGGATTTAAGCAAAAGGTGAAAGAAAGCAGCAAGGGCTTCGGAGCAGGCATCCGTGAAATAAATCATGCCATTTTCAATATGCCCAGGAAAATGAAACAGCTCGCCCTGGTACAATTTTTCACCTGGCCCGGACTGTTCCTGATGTGGTTCTACTACAATACCGCCGTGGCAAGAAATGTTTTTCACGCAACGGATACCACTGATCCCCTTTATATAAAAGGAATCGAATTCGGAGGGCTGACCCTGACCTACTACAGCATCGTTTCGTTTGCCTTTGCCCTGCTGTTGCCTTCTGTGGCAAGAAGGTTTGGGAGAAAACTCACCCACAGTCTGTGCCTGCTTTGCGGCGCCGTCGGCCTCATATCGGTCGGTTTTGTAAAACAACCCTTTGAATTATATATCTGCATGACCGGAGTGGGTATCGCCTGGTCGAGCATTCTTTCCATGCCTTATGCCATGCTGGCAGGGGCCCTGCCTGAAGATAAAATTGGTGTATATATGGGGATTTTCAATTTCTTCATTGTGCTGCCTGAAATAATTGCGTCCTTGTTCTTTGGGTGGATTATGGAACACCTGCTGAACAATAACCGGATGCTCGCGGTTCAACTCGGAGGAGCGATGATGGTCCTCTCTTCCGTACTATGCTATTTGGTGGTATCGGAAATGACCACTGATAATTACGATGAGGAAGAAATTGCCCTGTTGGAGATAAAAGAAGAAAGATCTGTATGAATTTATGAAAAGGCTTATACTTCCCCTGCTTTTGTGCTATAGCTGTTTTTATGCAGCCTCCGCCCAGGAGGAGCTCAATATTTATCCCACCCATTGGTGGGTTGATATGAAAAATCCGAAGCTGCAGCTGATGATCCATCACGGGGGCATTGCCCGTTTTACCAGTGTTCATTTGACCTATCCCGGTGTTCGCCTGCTCCAGGTGCACAGGGAGGAGAGCCTTAATTATCTTTTCCTGGACCTGGACATATCTCCCGGTACCAAGCCGGGGATTATGGTCATCGAACTTCTTCAGCAGGGTAAGGATCACCTCAGTCTGCGGTACGAGTTGAAGGAAAGGAGGAAAGGTAACGGTACTGGGTATGCGCAGGGTGTCAGATCTTCGGATTTTATATACCTGATCATGCCGGACCGCTTTAGCAACGGGGACCCAGGAAATGACCAGGTTCCTGGAATGAGGGACCAGTCACTGAACCGGGATTCCATTTTTCTGAGGCATGGCGGTGATTTACAGGGGGTGATCAATCACCTCGATTACCTGCAGGGGCTAGGGGTTACTGCCCTCTGGTTGACCCCCGTACTTGAAAACGACATGCCCGACCGGACTGAGCACGGGTATGCTTGTACCGACCACTATACCATCGAACCAAGGCTGGGCGGGGCCTCCATGTATAAAAAATTAAGCGATGAACTCCACCGCCGGGGAATGAAACTTATCCAGGATGCCGTCTACAATCATGTTGGGCTCTATCATTTCCTAATGACCGACCCTCCGGCAAAGGACTGGTTTCACCAGTGGGCCACTTTTACCCAACCCAATTATAAGGACCAGACCCTTTTTGATCCCTATGCTGCCCCGAGCGACAAAAAGCAGATGACAGACGGGTGGTTTACCAGACAAATGCCGGATGTAAATCAGAACAACCCTTACTTTGCGAACTTTTTGATCCAGCATGCTATCTGGTGTGTCGAAGAATTCGGTGTGGACGGATGGAGGATAGATACCTACATTTACCTGGACCTGCCGTTCATGAACAGGTGTAACCAGGCCCTGCTTGACGAATATCCGCGCATCACCATGTTCGGAGAAGCATGGGTTCATGGAACGGCCAATGAAGCCTATTTTACGCGCAACAATCTGAATACCCCCTTTAAAAGCAACCTGGTCGGGATCTGCGATTTTCAATCTCTCTTTGATGGAATCCAGCCAGCCTTGTCGAATCCCCCCTCCGGGGTCGAACAATTATACCAGACCTCCAGCAATGACTTCCTTTATAAGGAACCGATGAACAACGTCATTTTTCTGGACAACCACGACATGACCCGGTTTTTCTCCCAGGTGAAAGAAGATACGGCCAAACTGAAAATGGGAATAGAATGGCTGCTCACCTGGAGGGGAATCCCCGAAATGTATTATGGAACGGAGATCCTGATGAAGGGCGTTTCCAACCCGGATGGATGGGTACGTCTGGATTTTCCGGGAGGGTGGGCCGGTGACAATAAAAATGGGTTTACAGGTTTGGGTATGTCCCCCGAAGAAATGAGTATCCAGTCCCTGGTCAGAACAGTCGCCAACTTCAGAAAATCATCTCCGGCCATTAAAACGGGGAAAATGATGGAATATATACCCAGGCAGGGGCTGTTTGTGTATTTCAGGTACAATGACCGGCAAACCATTATGTGTGTCATGAATACGGCAAGCAATCCTGCCCGGATTGACTTTGCCAAATATGCTGAACGCACCGCCGGGTTCAGGCATGCAACTGATATTGTCGCCCATGAGTCTTTTTCAACCTCAGTCCCCCGGCAAATACCGGCCATGAGTATGTGGGTTCTGGAATTAAGCCGCGAATGATGAATCCTGCCGGGTTTTTCACATGGCAGCATACCATCAGGCCGGAGCAAATTGGGTTGATCAGTCTGTCCCGAAGTCTTTTCCTTCATTCCTCTGTCCAGAACCGCGGGGATCATCCCGGGAGTATCCCGGCCCTTTGCCGCCCAACCAATTCCCTGCCTGGAAATATCAATAAAAATGAAGCTGCGATCGCTTAATTTTACATGACAGGTCCGGTCTTTTTTAACCTACTACATAAAGTCATTCCATATGAGTGAAGACAAGGAGAAGTCCTCACGAAAGGACAACAGAACGGCATCTCAAAAATCGGATGGTCCAAAAACCATGAAAAAAGAAAAAGGCAATCACTCGGACAAGGTTTCTGTGAAACCATATGAGGAGGTTCATTTTGTGGATTCAACTAGGGCGGTCTGGAATTATTCCCTGTTCTCGGACGAGGATATACGCAATTTTCAAAATGGAACCCATTATCGGCTTTACAATATTTTCGGTTCCCACGAACAGGAGGTACTGGGTACCAGGGGTTATTATTTTGCCGTCTGGGCGCCGAATGCGACCTATGTTTCGGTAATCGGAAACTTCAATGACTGGAACACGCATGGCCATCCCCTGTTTGTCCGGCTGGAAAAATCCGGGATCTGGGAGGGCTTTATTCCCCATTTGCGCAAGGGGGAAGTATATAAATTTCATATCCACGGATTTCACGGCAAGAAGCTTGATAAGGGGGACCCTTTTGGCAATTTTTGGGAAAAAAGGCCCAAGACTGCTTCCATTACCTGGCAGCTTGGGTATTCCTGGAGCGACCAGGACTGGATGGAGGCGAGGGGAAAGCATAATGCCCTGGATGCCCCCTGGAGTGTTTATGAGGTTCACCTGGCCAGCTGGATGAGACCAGACAAGGATAACGAAGAGAGTTATAATTCTTACGACCAGATGAGGGCTACCCTTGTACCCTATGTAAAGGAAATGGGGTTTACCCACGTCGAACTGATGCCTGTTATGGAACACCCTTTTGACGGAAGCTGGGGCTATCAGGGGACAGGATACTTTGCGCCAACCTCCCGGTTTGGGGACCCGCAGGGGTTCATGGCCCTGGTGGACGCATTTCACCAGGAGGGCATCGGAGTCATATTGGACTGGGTTCCTTCCCATTTCCCTTATGACGCCCACGGGCTGTATATGTTTGACGGTGCTAACACGTATGAATATGCGGATATGCGCAAGGGATTTCACCCGGACTGGAACAGCTACATCTTCAATTATAAAAGGGGGGAGGTAAAGTCATTCCTGATCAGCAGTGCCCGATTTTGGCTGGACAAATTCCATGTAGACGGCATTCGTGTGGATGCGGTCAGTTCAATGCTGAAATTGAACTATTCGCGCAAGCACGGCCAATGGGAACCAAATGAGCATGGCGGCGACGGTAACCTCGAAGCGATCGCCTTTATCAAAGACCTGAATGAAACGATTTTCAGGGATTTTCCGGATACCCAGACGATTGCTGAGGAAGCTACGGACTGGCCGGGTATAAGCCGGCCGACCTTTGCCGGGGGGCTGGGTTTTGGCATGAAGTGGATGATGGGATGGATGCACGACACGCTGGATTATTTCAAACTGGACCCGATTCACCGGCAGCATCACCAGGATAAGTTTTCTTTCAGCCAGGTGTACTATTACGACGAAAATTTCATGCTGCCCCTCAGCCACGATGAAGTGGTGCATGGCAAGTCCCCGATGATCTATAAAATGCCGGGAGACGAATGGCAGAAATTTGCCAACCTCCGGCTTTTGTATGCCTATATGTATACCCATCCAGGCGGAAAATTGCTTTTTATGGGGGACGAGTTCGGAGCTACCAATGAATGGAATTACAAGAGCGAATTGCAGTGGGACCTGCTGAAATATGACGCACACCGTCTCCTGAAGGATTGCGTGAGGGATCTAAACAGGTTGTTAAGGAATGAACCTGCCTTATATGAAAACCAGTTTAATATTTATGGCTTTGAATGGGTCGACCTCAATCATCGGGCCGAAACAGTGATTTCATACAGGAGAAAGGGCCGGAATCCTGAGGATGACCTCCTTGTTATCCTGAACATGACTCCTGTGGTTCGCAGAGACTGGAAACTTTATGCTAATGGAAAACCAGTATGGAAAGAGGTTTTCAATAGTGATAGCAGGGAGTATTGGGGGACAGGAGACGTATACAATCCAGGGCCGCCGGTACAGCTCGTAAACAAAAAGGAAAAACTTTATGAAATAAATGTGCACCTGCCTCCGTTAGGAGCGTTGATACTTAAATGAAAAAAGGTCACCGTCCCTAAAACTGATGCGGATATGAATCGCACCTATTTAATCATTCCTTTCCTATGTTTCCTGAAGGTTGCCTGTGCGCAGTCACCTGATAGCTCCTCAGCATACCTGAAGAAGGCCCAGGACGAAAAAACCAGGCGGCTATATCTGGTCGCTTTCAACGATTTTCAAAAATCAGTTCAATACAAGCCGGATAACGTTGATGCCCTCAGGGAACTGGGGCTGACTGCCCTGGAGCTGAGAAAATATGACAACTCGAAGGATGCATTTCTGAAGGTTCTGGATTTAAGCAAAGATGATACTACCGCCACTGCCAATCTCGCCATGCTATATTTCTGGACCCGCCAGTGGCAACCAGCTACCCAATATGCCCAGCGCGCCCAGCAACTTCATGCGGGAAAGAGCTGGAATTACGTGATTGGCAAAAGTTTTTATGAAGCGGAAGATTACGGGCAGGCATTTAAATTTTTTCAGGCTGCAGCGCAGGAGGATTCCGCCAATGCGGAAATTCCATATTTGGAAGCTCGCGGGTTTGTGGATATGAACAACTATAAGGCCGCTATTCCATTTTTCAAAAAGGCTATAAGCCTGGATTCCACCAGGTCCGAATGGATGTATGAATGCGCGCTTACCTGTGCAACCGTTTACGATGACAAGACCGCTATCAAATTCTATGAACTGGCGGCATTAAAGGGCTATAAGAAGGACAATGACTTTTATGAAAACCTGTCTGATTCCTATATCGCCGCCGGTCAGCCGGAAAAAGGCCTTGAACTGATGCTCATGGTCCTTCAGAAAAAGCCTGCAGATCTTGACCTGCTCTATAGTATCGCCAATACCTACTACAAGATCAAAAAGTACGATTCTGCCATCGAATACTGGGACAAAATCCTTTACTACGACAAGGAAAATTACAAGGCCCTCTACATGATTGGCCTGTCCTACCAGAAAAAAGGTGACACGGCAAAAGGAAGACAGCTCTGTGATAAAGCCATTGAGCTTGACCCTTCCCTTAAGAGCCTGAAAACCGAAAAGAAGATCGAGATGTAGAGCCGCAATGAAGGGGGGACCCTCTTTTCGTTCTCATAAACCCGGACAAAAAATTTGATGGCGTCGTCAGAGGTAAACCCATGGCTACATCCTTTCCGGTACATCAATCCCCAGAACGGACATCGAGGATTGAAGGATATGGGCCGTGAGTATCGACAGCCTCAATCTCAGGACCTTCTTTCCTTCTGTTTCAGCCCGGCTTACCGAATGTTCCGAGTAGAATGAATTGAATTGTTTGGCCAGCTGAAAAGCATAAATGGCCACCACCGAAGGATTCATTTCCAGGCAGGCCTGTTCCAGGACCGAGGGATATTTTTCCAGCTGCAGGATAACCGCCTTTTCAAGCGATAGCAAACTGCTTTCATCTTCGTGGGGAGAACCTTTCACGGCCTTATCCCACTCCGTCTGGTCCTTCCGGAGAATAGACTTAATCCTGGCATAGGTATACTGAACGAAAGGCCCGGTAAATCCGTGAAAATCGATGGATTCTTCCGGATTGAAAACCATTTTCTTTTTTGGGTCTACCCTGAGCAGGTAAAATTTAAGGGCACCCAGCCCGATGGTTTTATACAGGAGGGACAAGTCTTCATCTGAAAAATCCTTTACCTTCCCCAGTTCTTCGGTGTGTTCCCGGGAAATCCGGATCATCTCATCTATCAGGTCATCCGCATCTACAACAGTCCCTTCTCTGGTTTTCATTCTGCCGGAAGGAAGTTCGACGAGTCCATAGCTTAGGTGGTGAATACCCCCGGCAGACGGCAGCTCCAGTTTCTGGCTGATCAATTTGAGTACCTTGAAATGATAGTTTTGCTCATCTGCCACAACATAAAGACTGAGATCACAATGATATTCTTCAAATTTCCTTACAACCAGGCCGATATCCTGGGTAATGTAGACGGCAGTTCCGTCTTTTCGCTGGACAATTTTTTCATCCAGGCCGTCACTGGTCAGGTCGATCCAGACGCTGCCATCATCTTTCTTAAAAAATACATTCTTCTTCAGGCCATATTCGACAAGGTCTTTTCCAAGCAGGTAGGTGTCACTTTCATAGTATATCTTATCAAAATCGGTCCCGATGCGTTGGTATGTCTGATCAAAGCCGCTGTATACCCAGCCATTCATGGTCCTCCACAATTCGATCACATCGGGCTTTCCCGCTTCCCAGTCTACAAGCATTTTCTGGGCAGCCTTCATGATGGGCGCCTCTCTTTCAGCCTCTTCCCGGCTCATCCCATTTTCCATCAGCTGCTGGGTCTGTTTCTTATGCTCCGTTCCAAATCTGACGTAATAGTCTCCAACAAAATGATCCCCTTTTATGCCTGTGCTTTGCGGGGTAGCTCCGCTGGCATAAAGCTGCCAGGCAATCATGCTTTTGCAGATATGAATTCCCCGGTCGTTGGCTATACAGGTCTTTACGATGTCATACCCGTTGGCCCTGTAGATGGCTGCCACGCTCCAACCCAGAAAGTTGTTTCGGAGGTGACCCAGATGAAGCGGTTTGTTGGTATTGGGGGATGAATATTCGACCATCACCTTCCTGCCCAAACGATCCTTCAGGCCGAAACGCGGATTTGAATATTGTTCCTGCAGAAACTGAACCCATGTTTTATCCGCCAGCGTTAGATTCAGGAAGCCTTTGATGACATTGAACCTGGCAAAAAGGTCCGGACTGGATTCCAAGAGTCTCTGTCCCAGTTCATGGCCCAGGGATTCGGGGTTCTTTTTTAATTTCTTGACAAAGGAAAACAAGACAAGCGTATAATCACCCTCAAATTCCGGTTTGGTCTCGTTGACAAGTATTTCTTCCCCTTCCAGGTCCAACTGGTAATTATCAAGGATTGCCCGGCGGGCAGCAGTCCTGATCTGGTTTACGATATCCATTAATCTGAGATTGGCTGCAAAAGTAGTGCATGTAGCCATGTAGAAGAAAGAAAGAAATTTGGATTTTTTAGTTCACGGAAAAACCCAGGCAGTTCTCGGGCGTTGTCCCGCACCAATAACTTTCCTGCAGTTCATCATTTGTTTACCGGCAATACGGGGCGTGAAAGATGAGTTTATCCTATCTTCGCCTCCAGATCCATAAAGGGAATATGCCGAAAAAACTGATTATCTCTTTTATTGATTTCTTTTATCCCCCCTTCAGAAAATTTATTCCTCTGCAAACCTTCCGCTATGCCGCCTGCGGAGGAGGCAATACCCTCCTGGGATTTCTCATTTATCTTTTCAGCTACAAGTTTGTCTTCCAGGAGCATGATTTCAATTTTGGTTTTTATGCATTTAAACCACATATTGCAGCCCTTATCACGGCTTTCCTCTTTAATTTCCCAATCGGTTTCCTGCTGATGAAATATGTCGTATTTGTTGATTCCAACCTTAGGGGCAGGATACAGCTATTCAGGTATTTCTTTGTTTTTTTGTCCAACCTTTTCCTGAACTATGTACTGCTTAAAATTCTGGTCGAATACCTGTTTATCAATGCTATTGTTGCGCAGGTTGTATCTACGGTCGTTGTCATCTTCATCAGCTACCTGCTCCAAAGGCATTTTACCTTCAGGATTGAAGACACGGAAGTGGACTAAATAGGTGTCGTGAAGGATTTTCGGGCGGAACATACGCCCGGCCCCGGTGTCATTTGAGTTCAAATGACTGCACTACCTTGAATTTTATTCCCGATTCAGCTTTGCCAACAATGATATACTGTATGGCTCTTCGCCCCCCCGTGGGATTATTGCTCTCATCACCGGCTTTATAGACAGGAAATTTACGCATAATGGTCCCTTCCATCAGGGAAAATTCATCGTGCCCCTTGTATCCCTGGTCCAATTTTCCATCCAGCTGGATGTCAGGCATGGGAATCGGTACAATGGATTTGTTTTGATCTGAGGAAAAGGCATATACCGTCCCAAAGATCCCGCTTGAATCGGTTTTTATAAACAGGACCATATCAGGATACCCGTCATTGTTCAAATCATCGACCATAGCTGCATAAATAAAGCCCTTTATATAGAAATTAAGCTCCCTTGCGGTACTCTCAAACCCGAATGGTCTTATCCTGATTTGGTTCTGGCCGAAATCCTTGTTTCTGCAATACAAGCGGAAGCCTGCTTTGCCGACGGTCATCAAGGTATCAAATCTGGGATACTGCACCTGGGCCGGGGCATACTGGTGGCACAAAAGGACGGCAGCCATTATAGACAAAATATATTTCATCACGTAAAATTAAAAGTATTTGATCCTATAACTGCCATTCCCCCATAAACTTCTGGTTAAGGCTTCGTTGTTATGTTGATCTCACTTGGGAACCTGCCTGGGAGCCATTCTTTTGAGCAGACCCGGTGCAAGCCGGTTCAAAACCAGGGCAAATTTTTCCATGCTGGCTCTCCCTACGTAAGACTCAAATCTTCCCCGGGCTACTGCCTTGAGAATCTGCTCTGCGGCTTTATGGGCGGGGAATCCTTGACCAATGTCTTTCCCAAGGACGCCGAGACGTTCCCCCGAACCGGTTACCGCATGAAGGGAAATCTCTGTACGTATATATCCCGGCGTGATGATGGTCACCTGGATGTTATCGCCGGACACTTCCGCCCTCAGGCAGTCGAAGAAACCATGGAGGGCATGTTTTGCTGCTGCATAGGCGGACCGCATCGGAGTTCCGATCTTCCCCATCACACTGCTGATAACGACAAAGTGACCGGCCTTATTCTGGATGAAATGGGGAAGCAGGTTTTTGGAGATCTCCACATAGCTGAAATAATCCACTTCCATAAGTTTTCTGTGAACCGTCAAATCCGTTTCCCTGACAAAAGAACGCTGGCTGATGCCTCCGTTGTGAACCATGATATCAATTTTGCCAAACATGGCGATTGCCTCCTGGGTCTGGGCAGCGAGCAAGGAACTGTCCTCAAGGTCCACAACCAGGGTCTTGACATTTTCCGGGTGGGGGCATCCTGCTTTTACCCTCTCCAGTTCCGCCAGCCTCCTGCTCGAAATAATGACCCTTGCTCCTGCCCCTGACAAAGCATAAGCCAGTGCCTCACCGATACCGGAGGAAGCACCGGTAATCCACACGACTTTGTTTTGAAAGTATGGCATTGTTCAAAGATAATGTTTCAACCGGGAAGTCCTTTATTGCCATATTTTCAATAATGCTTATTTTTAGGCGTCACCAATGTTTGACTATGAAAATAGTGGCTCTCCTTCTTTTTACCTCCTTTACTACTCTTTACTTCATGAGTGCCCGGGCACAATCCAAAGATCCTGCCACGCTGTTCTACGAAGGGTATCTGGTCCTGAAATCGCATACCGATACGCTCCGGGGCACCATCCAGATGGGGTCCAGCAAATACGGGAAAGATTTTGTCGTTCTCAAAACAGATTCAGGTACCATGCCAATGGCGAAAGCGCAGGTTGATTTTATCAGATTATACTATAAGTCGGGCCCAGACAGCACAAGGAAGTTTACTGACTTTAAACCGATCAACTTCGAGAAAAATATTTTTTGGAGACTGCTGGGTTCCGGAAAAGCCGATGTATATGACAACGAGTTATTTCCGGAAACAGAACGGTATTATCTGGGGAAGTCATTGGGTGATCTCAGCGCGATGAATATCTATGACCTGATTGTGGTGGGACATGAACGTGCGGGCATAGAACGCATTCCCGCGTCAAGCCTCAATTGGGGCGTTCCCAAAAAAAGAAACCATTTCATCCTGGAATACATCAATAAACGCTATAACAGTCACTTTTCAAACAAGGACTTCCCTACCAATGCCGATATGGTGAGATTCATTGTGGAACACGGATAAGAAGGGCACCCTGATCCCCAAAAAATGCCAGCGAGGCCGTACTTACCTTTCCAAGGACCGTCTTCCTGGCTTTGCTACGGGTCATGTGCGCTGTTGATGACATACCGGGTCAGCAAAATGAGCGGAACAGGTATGCGGTCTATCCCGCTGCACCCTCTTTGGGCTGTGTCATACTAAACCAGTTACCTACCCCGTCTGTGATGACCGCTTCAATCCCGTAGAATTGCTCCTTGGGCTCAGATTTGAAAACTACCCCCTTTGATTTCAATTCCTCGTAAGTGGCTCTGCAATCCGGTGTGTTGAATACCCCTGCCCCCAGGGCTCCTTTGTCCAGCAACACTTTAAAGGCCTTTTTGGCCTCCTCATCAAACTGCATTCCGCCATCCAGCGGGGTCAGCAGGGCAATCTCGAGCTCAGGCTGCTCAGGTGGTGTCACGGTCAGCCATCTGAAGCCGTTTGGCATAGTGGCGTCTGTGTGAACTCGGAAACCAAGTTTTTTTACGTAAAAGTCATACGCTTTTGCCTGGTCCGTTACATAGATCGTAGTGTGAGACAGCTTAGTAATCATACATAAAGTTTTATTCTTCAAAAATACCCCAATTGACCGGAAAGGGTTTCTTGGATATTGCTTTTTAGTGCTGGACCTGGAACCTTTCTATAAAACAGTGCGGTATCTGGGAGAGGGGCTGCAGACGTGATTGTTCTTTCCTGAACCAGGCCCTGTTGCGGAAATTCCGGGGGGCATGGCCAATCTTCTTTTTGAAGAGGGTGGAGAATGACCCAAGGCTTTCAAATCCGACCCTGTAGCATATTTCCTGTACGGACACCTCGTCATTTTTCAGCAGGTCCGTGGCATAATCGATTCTTTTCAGGGTGAGGTACTGGTGAGGGGTCTTGTTGTAGACCTGGGTAAACAGGCGATGAAAATGGAACCTGGAGATACAGGCCTTGCGGGAAATAGCGTTTAAATTGATGGATTCCTGAAAATGCTCATCGATGAATTTTTTGGCATAAATGATTTTCCGGTATACGTCTGGAGGTATCTGCATTGGGGGTAGGTCCTGGTTTCTCAAAATTAGGGATTGATTATCAATAGGTGCCGTAATATTTTCTGGCACAGTTTTAGGACCGTTTCAGAAATCAGAAGGGTATTTAGGGAGAACGGCCGGGGTATCAATTGAATGGGCAATAAGTCTGCTTATGAATGGACAATAAGTCTGCTTACTAAAAACGCTGTTTATCCACTTTTTTAAAATATTTCCCCTATGATAAGTGTGATCATTCCGGCACTTAATGAAGAAAAAACCATCCGAAAGGTTATCCATCAGGCAAAGCGGAACAACCTGGTTTCGGAAATCATTGTAGTCGACGACCAGTCGATGGATAATACCATTGCCGAAGCCAAAAAAGAAGACGTCAAGATCATAACAAGCACCATACTCGGAAAGGGGCATTCCATGCGGGAGGGGATGATGATGGCCAAAAATGAGATCATTGTTTTCCTGGACGCCGATATTCCCAATTACAATGAAGACATCATTGAAAAGCTGGCTGAGCCACTTATCCTGGGTGAAGCGGACTTTGTGAAGTCATATTTTGAAAGACAGGCAGGCAGGGTGACAGAATTGCTGGTGAAGCCCCTGCTTGAATTTTTTTTCCCACACCTTCTGCAATTTAGACAGCCTTTAAGTGGCATGATTGCAGGCAGAAAGTCTTTCTTCAGAATGGTCGAATTTGAAAATGACTACGGGGTGGATATCGGACTTCTCATCGATATGGACAAGGTCCATGCCCGTATCAGTGAAGTATGTATTGGCGAAATTGAAAACGACATGCAGCCACTTCAGGCCCTGGGACGGATGGCCAGGCAGGTAGCCAATGCCATTTTTAAAAGGGTGCATTTTTTCCAGCATAAGAAAGAAGAGGAAGAGGCGAGCCCTGCGCTGATGATGCGGGAGCAGTTTGACTTTGCCCTGAAAGAGCTCGTCAGGCAACCGCGGAAAATGATCGTTTTTGATATGGACAATACTTTGTTCATGGGCAGTTTTATTCAGTCTGCAGCTTCGCAATTCGGTTTCAGCGAAGAACTGGCTGCCCTTGTGAAGGGCCAGAAGAATCATTTTTTAAGGACCAGGATGATTGCCCGTCTGCTGGAAGGAAAGAGTTTTGCGGAGCTTATCGGTGTCGCCGAGTCCATCCCCCTGATTGGAGATGCTGTCCACGTGATCCGCGAGCTGCAGCTCCGGGGTTATGTCTGCGGTATTATCAGCGACAGTTATTACACTATAACCAACCATGTCAAGAACATGCTTGGACTGGATTTCAGCCTGGGCAACGAACTGGAATTCAAGAAAAGTATCGCAACCGGTGACGTCCGGATCCCTACACAGTTTTTGAACGATCAGCACAGCCTTTGCAAACACGATCACTGCAAATCAAATATGCTGGTTCATATTTTGGACCGTTTTGGCATCCAGGTGGACAATTCGGTTGCGGTGGGTGACGGGGAAAATGATGTGTGCATGGTCAAGCTCGCCGGTCAGGGCATCTCCTTCAACTCCACCTGCCTGGTCATAGACCATGTGGCAGACCATACGATCCGCGCCAAATCATTAGCGCCTGTTCTGGATCTAGCCCTGTAGATTTCAGAAGCAATCCAGCTCCATCTGCCGGTAATTATCTTTTCGGAGTGCATCAGCCATCCTGTAGTTTCACTCACAACGGATTCAGCCGCCGGACAGCGTAACTCCGTTTCCAATCAGAAATAAAAACTTTTTGAGAAATAAAAGAATAGAATATCTTTAATTGTTATTCTTTCTTCCTAATAAACTTCATAAAAATGAGTAATACTTCCCGCAGAACTTTTCTCAAAAGCAGCGCGCTATCGCTTGCGGCAACTGCTTTTTTCAAAAACCAGTTATTTGCCGGCGCAGCGGGTGCTGAAATAATGGGCATTCAATTGTATTCTGTAAGAGATGATATGCATAAAGACCCTGCCGGCACCTTAAAGCAGCTGCAGGCAATCGGATACCGGTATGTGGAGCATGCCAATTACGTAAACAGGAAATTCTATGGTTATTCAGCAGCTGATTTCAGAAAGCTCTTGGACGATCTGGGGATGAAGATGCAGAGCGGCCATACGGTAATGGGAAAGAATCACTGGGATGCGGCCAAGAATGATTTTACCGATGCCTGGAAATACACGGTGGAGGATGCTGCCGTTGCGGGACAGAAATATGTCATCAGTCCCTGGCTGGATAAGAGCATGTGGAAGACCTATGATGATTTCAAGGGCTACATGGCTGTGTTCAATAAAAGTGGGGAATTGTGTAAGAAATCCGGCATGAAATTCGGTTATCACAACCACGATTTTGAGTTCAGCAACAGCCTGAACGGCGTGGTATTGTACGATCTGATTCTGCAAAACACGGATCCGGCCCTGGTTGCACAGCAGCTGGACATGGGCAACCTTTATAACGGGGGCGCCAAGGCCATTGATATTGCCAGAAAATTTCCGGGCAGGTTTGAGCTGATGCATGTAAAAGATGAAATACCCAGTACTTCCAAGGGGG
>Ga0318562_10000005_pt1 | contig 171341 bp, 170 predicted proteins | sample GRESIP066b5f18_FD_203688 | JGI IMG/M metagenome (GOLD analysis project Ga0318562, IMG submission 203688) | Tropical soil microbial communities from Luquillo Experimental Forest, Puerto Rico - GRE.SIPMG.066b5f18 | ecosystem: Environmental > Terrestrial > Soil > Tropical forest > Bulk soil... | reverse complement strand
AGTAAATCACGATTAAGCCAATAAAAAATAGTGGTGACCATGAAAGAAAGAATATGCTCATAACTTATCCACGTAACTCAGTGAGTTCATTTACATGTACCGTAGAGCGGCGTCTTATGAGCAGCAATACGACAGCATAGATAAATAAGATTATTATGAAAGCAAAAACGAGAATTAAATAAAAAGATAATTCTTGGATTGAGTTATTAAAAAAATTATTGGTTGTTATGAGCATGATACTTAATCCAATAATTATTTGAAGAAAAGAAACTATTATGTTAAGCAAGTTGCGACGCAAAAAAATACCCACAAGACCACAAAAAGTAATAAATAAAACAGCTATATCGGTATCCATGTAGAAATCCTTATGCTTACAGGTGTTTTAAATTTAGTATATAAAATGCTGATATAATAATAGTAAAAATTATAAAAATAATTCCGCCTAACGACAGGGCGTCAAAACTTATATCCTGCTGCGCGAGATTATTTAGGTAATCTAAGCTTAAGTTTTTAACTCGATCGACAAAAAAAATAAAAAATAGGAACAATAAAAAACCCAAGGCCAAATTAAGTTTAGGCGTCAAAACGTGTCTGGGTGCGCATTTTTCGAGATAAGCGTTGGCTACAAGAACAATTACGCAAAATATGCATAATAAGACAAGAGGACCCGGTGCAAAGCTCAGGCCAAAAAGGAGAACAATGAGCCCGGATTGAAATAATAAGAAGATGGCGCTCAATGAAGGCTTGGGGCAAATAAGCGCCGCACATGCTAAAAGCATGATGGGGATGAGCAGTATTAAACGTGAGTCAGGCATCTTAATAACTCTCTAGGGTTCTTTTCTACTTTATAATAACCAGATTTTTTCGCCCTGTCCCGGTAGGAAGTCTTTTACAGGAGCATCTTTCTTTGCTATCTAGACCCTGTTTACTAATTACTTAATGGGCCAGCTCTATGACTGCATCATTGGATTTAAAAAAAATAGCATATCTTGCACGCTTATCTTGGCGAGAAGAGGAGCTTAAAGATCTACAAAAAGACATGGAGCGTATTGTTGCTTTGGTGAATCAATTATCTGAAGTCGATATAGACCAGGTTAGACCTATGTCACATGCAGGAGATCGTTGCCTGGAATTTCGGGAAGATGAAGTACATGAAGTACTTGGGCGTCGATGCCTTGATTCTTCACGTGGCTATGAAGATGGCTTGATTCGTGTACCAAAAATTATTGAATAGTTAGGAAAAAAATATGGAAATGCTGAACAAAAGTTTAGGAGAGCTGAGCGAAGCATTAACGAGCCGGGCGATCTCTAGTGAAGAAATAACTAAAGCTTGTCTTAAGCACGTGGCTTCTTGTGATACGAAGCTTGGCTCAATGCTTTGGATTGATGAGGAAAAAGCGCTCAAAGAGGCCCAAGCATCAGATTTAAGACGCTCAAAGAACCAGGCATGTGGTGTTCTCGATGGGGTGCCGCTTTCTATCAAAGACATGATTTTATGCAAAGGCTTGCCTGCAACTGCGGCGAGCAAAATACTTGAGGGCTATATGCCCTGCTATGAAGCGACTGTTATAGAAAAGCTTAGATCTGAAGGAGCAGTAGTTCTTGGTAAGGCTAATCAAGATGAGTTTGCGATGGGCTCTTCTAACGAAAGCTCTGCGTATAAGATCTGTAAAAATCCTTACGATCATGAATATACCCCAGGAGGCTCGTCAGGAGGCAGTGCTGCTTCAGTGAGCGCTGGTATGTGCTTTGGGAGTCTTGGTACTGATACCGGGGGCTCTATTAGACAGCCGGCCGCTTTTTGTGGGGTTGTGGGTGTTAAACCAAGCTATGGCAGAGTTTCGCGCTTTGGTGTTATAGCATTTGCTTCTTCTTTGGATCAGGTTGGGCCTCTTACACGTACCGTTCGCGACAGTGCTTTGTTATTGCGCGCTATTGCGGGCCATGATCCGCGCGATGCGACTTCGGTGCGAGAGCCTGTTCCTGATTATGTGAGCGAGCTTAATCTTGATTTAAAAAATAAAAAAATTGGCGTACCCCGGGAGTATTTTGCCGCCGGTATTTCAGAGTCTGTTAAGGCTTCTCTTATGCGCTCAATAGATATTTTAAGGCAAGAAGGCGCTGAAATAGTAGATATTTCTTTGCCTCATACACCCTATGCTGTTGCGACTTATTATATTATTGCAGCCGCCGAGGCATCATCAAATCTGTCTAAATATGATGGAATTCGTTTCGGGCCCCGTGTTGGTGATAATGCCGATTTACTTTCTCTTTATGAACTTACGCGCGGTGAGCTTTTTGGCGATGAAGTAAAGCGTCGAATTATGCTTGGTACTTTTGTTTTGAGTGCTGGTCATTTTGATGCTTATTATGTGCGAGCGCAAAAAGTACGCCGCCTTTTTGCTAACGACTTTGCAGAGGCTTTTAAGAAAGTTGACGTAATTATTTCACCGACCACCCCAACAACCGCTTTTAAAATTGGCGAAAAAATCGGTGATCCGGTTTCAATGTATCTCAACGATATTTATACGATAAGTGCTAATTTAGCAGGCTTATGCAGCATATCGCTTCCGTCGGGTCTTGATAATTTAGGTCTACCTATAGGGACCCAATTAATGGCGCGACCTTTTGATGAGCAGGGTCTCTTTAATATAGCCGCAGCGCTTGAAGCGGGGCTTGCTTTTGAGCAAAGGCCCCTGGAGTTGTGCCATGAATGAGAGTTCTTCATGTCTTTTTTGCGCTATAGCTCAAAAAAAAATAAATGCTCAAATAGTTGCTGAAAATAGCTCGGTTATAGCTTTTCATGATATTAATCCGGTTGCTGATATTCATATATTAATTATCCCAAAAATTCATGTTCGAGGGGTAAATAATATTAATCATAACCAAGCAGATATTATGGGCGATATATTCATGATGGCCCAGGAGCTTGCTGATAAGTATGCGCTCAAAGAACATGGTTATAGATTGGTTGTTAATACAGAAGCCGGTGCGGGCCAAAGTGTGTTCCATCTTCATGTGCATTTTTTAGCGGGATGCGAATTTTCCTGGCCCCCAGGTGTGAGTCTATCGCAAAAATAGGGTTTAATAATATTTAAAAATATTCGCTCTATAGTAAATTATATTATATTATTTTGCTGTGAGCTTACCGTATTTTTTCTTCTGCATCTTCTATTCGTGATAAAATTAAGACGAAGATGGGGGATCTTAGACATGGATAAAGACGAGATTAGGGACTATGAGCTTGATATTATAGTTAAGGCTTGGAGGGATGAGCCTTTTCGTAAGAGGCTCTTAAAAAATCCTAAACAGGCCATCGAAAAAGAGTTTGATATAATTATTCCCCCTGAAATTACCATTTCGGTACATGAAGAAAACGAGTATTCTCTGCATCTAATTGTCCCTTCAGTTCCCTCGAATTTTTCGGCTACGGATTTATCCGACGATGAACTCAAAGACGTAATTGGTGGTGTCATGGCAACCGGACATCTGGGTACTTTGCCAAAGTCTCATGATCGTGCTCGTTTACGCGCGATGCAGCAAGAAAATAACCAATTACGTAAAATGGTCGAAAAGCTCCAGTCGGATTTAGGGGAGCTCGAAAAACAGATATTCAAAAGATAGAGGACGAAATCATGGATGGGAAAAAATCGGCTGTTTACCGCAATTTGGCGAGCGCTGAATTAATCGAACATGCTGTCAAGCGAAACGAAGCTATCTTGAGTAATACCGGGGCTCTCATCGCCGATACAAAAAAATATACAGGTCGTTCCCCTCAAGATAAGTTTACCGTCATAGATAAAATTACCCAGGACAAAGTATGGTTTAACGAAGGCAATAAAAAAATGCTTCCTGAGCATGCTGAAAGGCTGTTCAATAAGATTAATAACTATTTGGCAGAACGTGATCGTTTTGTACTCGATTGTCGTGCTGGAGCAAGCGCTGATGGTATTAGGCTCCGCCTGACCTGTGAGCGTGCATGGCATTCTTTATTCGCCAAAAATATGTTTATTCACACCAGCGAGCAGGATCATGATCTCAAGCCTGATTTCGAGGTTTTTCATGCTCCTGGTTTTTTAGCCAAGCCTGAGCTCGATCATACCAATTCAGAAGCAGCCATAGTAATAGATTTTAGCGCACGAAGGGTCATAATTTGTGGTACTGAATATGCAGGCGAGATAAAAAAGAGTGTATTTACTGTATTGAATTTTTTATTACCTAATAAAAATATACTAGGTATGCATTGCTCAGCTAATAAAAATAAACAAAACGAAGTAGCATTATTTTTTGGCCTGAGTGGCACCGGCAAAACGACACTATCAGCCGAAAATACGCGGGCTTTAATAGGAGACGATGAACACGGTTGGGATAATAATGGCGTCTTTAATTTTGAGGGTGGCTGTTATGCTAAAGTTATTCGCTTATCTAAGACCGATGAGCCAGAAATTTATAATGCGAGCCAAAAATTTACGTCGATTTTAGAAAACGTAGCATATGATCCTAAGAGCAGAGAAGTTGATTGGAACGATGCGCGTCATACGGAAAATACCCGTTCTAGTTATGATATTTCTTTTATTTCCAACGCATGTTTGACCTTGAAGGGAGGTCATCCCAAGCACATAATAATGCTCACCTGCGATGCTTTTGGTGTTTTGCCGCCTATCGCACGCCTCGATCACGCAGCTGCAACCTACCATTTTATTAATGGCTACACGGCCAAAGTAGCAGGTACAGAGCGTGGGGTAAAAGAGCCGCAGGCGGTTTTTTCTGCCTGCTTTGGAGCACCTTTTATGGCTCAGTATCCGGTGGTTTATGCGCGTCTTTTGCAAGAAAAGATTAAGCAACACAAAGTACAATGCTGGCTCGTAAATACTGGGTGGACGGGCGGACCCTATGGTATTGGCGAGCGCTTGAGCATCCCTTGGACACGGCGCATGTTGCATGCGGCTCTTGATGGTGAGCTGGATCATGAGGCTTATGAGAAAGATCCCATTTTTAATTTAGAGATTCCGCGCCATGTTCCTGATATTCCACAAAAAATTCTCAGGCCTCAAAACACCTGGCAAGACCCTCAGGCTTACTTAGCCCAGGCTCAGCACTTGGCTCGTCTTTTTCATGAAAATTTTCAACCGTATTCAAGTTTACTCAGTGAAGAGGTAAGGCAAGCTGCACCATCAGTAAAATAGCTTTAGGACTTACAATATGGCTCAAGCGATCGATCCGATTATTAAGAACGTTTCTCCCGAATTAATAATGGCCCTTAAAGAGGCCCTTACTAATTTAGCTGTGCCTGAGTTAAATACCGATGCATGGTCGCTGAATATTTTACGTGAAGTCATAATGGAAGAGCGCTTAAAAATATGCGTTGTTCTTCCTACTTTTGGTTTGCGTTCGGAAAAAAATATTGCTTTCGCCATTAAGAAAGCATTGGTTGAGCATGTAGGTGATCCTGAACTCGTTGATTTATTTATATATTCTGACGTAAAACCTGCGGCGGTGCAGAGTATTAAAATTCCTGAAGTTGCTGATGTGAGAAATATTATTTTGGTTTCCTCAGGCAAAGGTGGTGTCGGAAAGAGTACCGTCGCGAGCAATCTGGCCGTTGCCATGGCTTCTTTGGGATGCCGCGTGGGTTTGCTTGACGCCGATGTCTATGGCCCTTCTATACCAGTTATGTTTGATCTCGAAGGAGAAGGCGAAGTAAAAGGCTTCAGCGATAAAGAGACCAACACTACTTATATGATACCTCCCATTAAATACGATATAGCTCTTATGAGCATTGGTTTCTTGGTCGATACAGACGCTCCCATGATTTGGCGAGGACCAATGATAGCGTCAGCTTCGATGCAAATGTTTCATAACGTCTATTGGGGTCAACTTGATTATCTTATCGTCGATTTACCTCCTGGGACCGGCGATATTCAGCTCACTATTGCCCAAAAAATCAATGTCGCTGGTGCCATTATAGTATCGACTCCCCAAGATGTAGCGCTCAAGGACGTTGTGCGGGCAAAAAAGATGTTCGATAAAGTTAGTATTCCAACGATAGGACTCATTGAAAATATGAGCTATTTCATGTGCGACGGGTGCGAAAAGCGCCATGAAATTTTCGCTAACGGCGGTGCTCAAGAGCAGGCTGCTAAACTAGGTATGAGCGTATTGGGAGAAATTCCCTTGGTGCCTTCAATAAGAAGCGCATCGGATGAAGGTAAGCCGATTACCGCGTTAGAACCGGAGTCCGAGCTTGCCGGCCTATTCAGAGAAATTGCCCACGACGTTTGTGCGTTTCACGCACTGCAGGCGACAGCAGAAGTTTTGCCTAACAACAGTGTTTTGAATAATCCTCAACGAGCAAACGAAGCAGCACCTGAAAAAAAACGTCGCTTACCAGTTTTGTGATCATACCCAAGTCGCCTCTAATTCAGTACCCGTGCCTATTTCATAGGTATGGGGGAGCTTGTGAGCTTTAATAATCTCAAAGAAAAATAATTTTCTTTACTTGGACTAATTAATTTGGCGCTCCAAGTTGTTCTATCCAAAACTATTACCCTGGTGATGGCAGAAAGCCAGCTTAAAGCACGTCATTTTGTTTTGATCCCACCGGTAATTAATGAGAGGTTGTTATGGGTAGTAAAATTGACAGTCAGATGCAACAAATTTACTCGGATTGTGTCCACAAAGGTGGCTCTAGTGAGCAAAAAATTGCGCAACCAGAGGCTATGAAGCTAATTACGAGAGCAGAAACCCTCAATAATTCCTATACGAGCTCATGCTTTAGCTCATCAAATCGCGGTAACAAATATCTCAAGAAGCTTGTTAATGAGAATCCCAATAGTTTTACCAAAGAAGGTCACGATACCATCCAGAGCTATTTAAGCACAGGTCGAGTGCCTAGTTCTATGCGTATGCCCTCTAATGCCAGCAATATTATCGAACGCCCTGGTGCGGCGAGCGTAGGAAATCCAGCCGTGGGCCCAGCACCAGTTCAACCAATTATAAACGCTCCTCATGTTAATACCAATGCAGTTTCAGCAAATAGCCGCAATATCTCAAACGGTGTATCGTCGAACAATCGTAATAATTCTGGCGCGAACACTATACCCAATAACAGCTCATCGAGCCGTCGTGCTAATCCTAACGTGAATAATAATACCGCCAACAACTCTTCCCCGAGCATGCGCAATAACTCAAGTGCCAATACCACCGTTCCCAATAATAGCTCATCGAGCCATCGCGCGGGTTCTGGTATAGGTAATAATATTCCCAGCAACTCTTCAAGCATTCGTAATAACTCGAATGTAAATACTAATATCCCTCATACCACCACGTCGAGCCATCACGCGAGCTCTCGGGTTAATAACAATATTCCCAATAACTCATCGAGCAATCGTCCAAACCCGAGCCCCACACTTCCAGGCTCTAGCGCGAGTGTCGTTCCTCCTATTCCCACTATACCCGGCGTGAGCCCTACAATCCCAGGCGCCAGCGCGAGCGTAGTTCCTCCTATTCCTACTATACCCAGTATGAACCCCACGCTCCCAGGTGCCAGCGCGAGCGTTGTTCCATCTATTCCCACTATACCCGGCGTGAGTCCTACAATCCCAGGCGCCAGAGCGAGCGTAGTTCCTCCTATTCCTACTATACCCGGCGTGAGCTCTACAATCCCAGGTGCCAGCGCGAGTGTTGTTCCTCCTATTCCTACTATACCCAGTATGAACGCCACGCTCCCAGGCTCCAGCGCGAGCGTCGTTCCTCCCATTCCTACTATACCCGGTATGAACGCCACGCTCCCAGGCTCCAGCGCGAGCGTCGTTCCTTCCACTCCCATTATACCCGGCGTGAGCCCCATGCTCCCAGGCTCCAGCGCGAGCGTTGTTCCTCCCATTCCCACTATACCCAGTGGGAGTCCTACGCTCCCAGGCTCTAGTGCGAGTGTTATCCCTAATGCTCCAAATAGTGGTTCTCCTGCTCTTCGCACTAATTTAAGCGCGAACGCGCCTATTTCTTCTCGCGTTACGCCACCAACAGATGCCCCTAATTTAGCCCCAGGGATCGCTCCTCCAAGCACCCCGCCTGCTGGAGCGCCAGCTGCAGGGAGTATAAATACAAGTCCTGTGGCGGGCGGACTTGCGCCGACTCCTGTTGTTCCAGCGGCGCCTATCTCTAGTGCAGGTTCGGGTGTGGTTGGTGTTTTTGGCAAGGAAATTCTTAATTTCCAGGCGGCCAAATCAACATGGGCTTGTCATTGGTGGCCACTAAAAGAACAGAAGAGGGGCGGTGATCCTATTAATAATCTTTATGCTACCGGAGGGCCTCTCGATAAGCTTGATATGATTACAGGTGGCTCAGCAAGAGATTATGAGTATCAAAAAAATCGTAAGGAATTTGGCGCTGGTAGACAGTATGATTGGTGGGGACACTGTAATAACGCCTCGGAAGCTGCCTGCGTTTTGCAGGCTCCCAAGCATAACGTCGTCATGAAAGCCCAAAACGGCGCGGATGTTACTTTTAGCAAGTCTGATATCCAAGGACTATTGGTGAAAGTAACCCCGAGTCTCGTCAATAACGTAGATTTTAGAGGGGAGCGCTATAATAACGGCTCTAAAGACAATCCTAACGATCCTAAGCCTGAATTATTTTTACAGACTTTGCAAGAATGGGCCAAAGACGGCCTGCCTTTTGTTCTCGACATAGACCCCAAGGAACAAGTTTGGAATTTCCCTTATGATAAAGCAAAGGTCTTCGAATCAGATAAAGCTCCTCAGGGCTTTAGTGGAGGACTTGCGAGCGATGGTTCCGTAAAATATTATCATATCGAAATGTCCGGCACTGGTTTTGACAACAAGGCACGAGTCTATGAATGCTATATTCAACGAAATAGCTCGGGTGGCGTGGTATCAAGCGCTTGGATTAAAACTCCTAACTCCCATAATAACCCTGATTTCATGTGGCGCCCGCATCCTGTAGGCGATCTCATGAATAAGGCTTCGTGGCAGTTGCGGGGAAAACCAAGCAATCCTAACGTCGATCCCCAAGTAATTTATGATATATACATAAAATCTCTTGCTTAAGTTTAAAAAAAAATCGGCGCATAGGCGCCGTTTTTTTTATTTTATTATAAGTTATTTTACAGCCGAGATAAACTGCTCACGAATATTTTGATCGTCGTTAAAGATGCCGATATATTCGCTAGTTAAAGTCACACTTCCCTGTTTTTGAATTCCACGCATCATCATGCACAGATGGCTTGCTTCGGCAATTACGGCGACTCCATGGGGTTTAACCAAATTATTAAGGGCATGAGCTATTTGGTAGGTAAGAATTTCTTGAACTTGCAAACGCTTAGCAAAGACATCGATAATACGGCCGATTTTGCTGAGACCAATGATGTTTTTATCAGGAAGATAAGCGACGTGAATACGGCCAAAAAAGGGCAAAAGATGGTGTTCGCATAAAGAATAAAATTCAAGTCCACGCTGAATGACCATTCCTTTACTTTCGCTCGGGAAAAGTGCGTTATTAATTATATCTGTTGGGCTTGTTTTATAACCGCTGGTAAGATCGCATAAAGCTTGAGCCGCACGATCGGGAGTGCGTATCAAGCCAGGACGGTCAAGATTTTCTCCAAGGGATTCAAGAATAGTAGTAAAAGCTTGGCTCATATTTGATTTATTTGGTGTCGTCATAATGTTCTCTGGTCTTTTGATGAAGCGTGAGCACAGCTGACTTCGAGCATTACAAAACCAGCGTGAATCAAAGGGGAAAATTCTCTAATTACTAATTTAAAGTTATTTATATCCAAATCTTCGGGTTTATTTAATCGGGAACTCACAAATTTACAAAGCTGCTCATAATCGACCGTCTCGTTAATATTATCGCTCGAGGCAGCATGCAAAAAATCGCCTTCAAGTTTAAAAGAAAATTTACACTGAGGCTTGCATGTAGGATCAAAAATACAAGGCTTTGATAGCGTCAAGTCATAACTTTTCACGCCTATGGTCAGATTTGTTTTAAGCATAGGGTTCCAAAGATAAAAAAGCCAAGGTCCAGCCTTGGCCTGGTAAAAATATTTGTTTTATCAATGCTTCTGCAAAAGAACAACGCGCTTAGCGTTTGCTCTTCTTGTCATCATGGTTAACGTGGCATCTTTTGGTGCTTTATCGATGAGATCTTTGAGTTGTAACGCCGAATTTATGAGTCGGCCACCAAGTTCAATAATAACATCACCCGGCGCAATCCCTGCAAATTCAGCCGAAGACCGACGGGCTACGCCGACGACGAGCGCTCCTCGATTTTTAGGATCGTTAAGACCAAGTTCTTTTTTAACATAGTCAGGTGTATCGCTGATCTCAAGGCCTGAGCTTTCTAACATAAGCGTAGCAGATTTTTCGCTTGGTGTTTTTTCGTGACCAGGTTTGCTGTGATTGGTCGCTTGGCCAGGACGTTTTTCTAATTTGACTTTAACTTCGCGACGTTTGCCATTTTTTTGTAATATTTTAAGTGTGATAATTTGACCAACGCCTTTGTAAGCCGTTTGTTGCCGTAGATTAAACGAGTTAGCGACTTTTTGGCCGTCGATTTCTAATATTATATCCCCCTTGGTAAGACCAGCTTTTTGAGCTGGTGTATCGGGCATCACGCGATTTACTTCGATACCCTTTTCATCGAGCGATAGTCCCCGTTCTCGAGCTTCGTGAGGAAGAAGATCTTTAGGCTCAACACCCAAGAAAGATTTGTCAATTTGGCCGTTATTTAATAACTGCGGAATCATGTTTTTAATAATATTAATCGGTACGCAAAAAGCTATGGCTTGCCCTGACGCAAGAATAGATTCACCTACACCAACAACAAGGCCTGCTGTATTGATCACAGGCCCTCCCGAATTACCAGGGTTCATGGGCACTGAAACCTGCATTAGTTCAACATCTAAGTCTCTTCCCGAGGGTCTGATACCTCCTCTTTGCTTATGAGAGACAATGCCCGTGCTCACCGAAGAAACGAGACCCAAAGGGCTCCCTAATACCATGATCGGGTCGCCAAGTTCCAGAGAATCGGAATCACCTAAGGGTAAAAATGGCCATTCTATTTGTTTTTTTGGATCTTTTTCAGGTGAAATTATCTTAATAAGAGCGATATCAAGTGCTTCATCGGAACCAATAATTTGCGCATCATATTCAAAGGGATTAAGTCCTACGGTAACTTTGATTTTTTGAGCGCCGTCAATTACATGTTGATTAGTAATTATATAGCCGTCTTTATTTATAATAAAACCACTACCTTGTCCTTGCTGTTTTTCTGGGGAGGGAGGAGCAAAAAATCTAAAAGGACCAGGAAGTCCTGGAAATTCCAAAGTAGGCTGTTCAACCATAGCTTCTGTTGTAATAACGACCACAGCGGGTTGAGATTTTTTTACGAGGGGAGCCCATGATACTATATTTAAAGTTTGTTTTCGAGCATCAGCTTCACTGAGTTCATTCCAAAATTTTGCGACGCTGCTCGCGAGTAAAAGAGTTGCTGAAGCGCCCATAGTAATTAAAAAAATAAGGAGCGATTTTGAACGTATATTCGGCAAGCTTTTCATAATAATATTTCTCCTATGGGCTGATATTGTCCGATAATGTTATCCTAAGGCAAGGGGGTTAAGCCGTGTGTGGATTTTTTCTACTGTTGTTTAATTTGGCTACAGCAGTGTTTAATGCCCATGCTGAAAATCAAAATAATCTACCTACAAATGCGGTCAAGAGCCCTTCGGAGCTAAGTTTAGGACGGACTTTGGCTGAACTGGAAAAGACTGGCCAAACTCAAAGTGCTGTGGTTTTATTAGAATCCAGTTTAAAAAAGGGCTTACTTCCTCCTCACATAATTTATTGGCGTCTTGCGAAATTGGCTCGTCGAGCGAATAATTCGTCTAAGTGGCGATATTATATAAATAATATTGCCTCTTCTGATCTCGTCAATAATACCCAGCTCATGCGTGAGCTCTGGCACGAGAGTCCTTTAGCTGATCAAAAGTGGCTTAAGAAAAAATTAGAAAACTGGGGTTTTTTTGAGCCGTGCCCATCGAGCCCATGCGCTTATTTTGAGCTGGATAAACGTAAAGTTCGAGCAGAGCTCTTATTCGATATGCTTAACAAAAACGCTCCTGAAGAGAAGATTTTATATGAAATTTATATAATATTGCCAGAAATAATAGATGAAAATAAATATAATAAAAGCAGTTATTTTGCCCGATGGCAGAAAAAACTTAAACCCGAAGATTTTGTTACGCGCATAAATAATCTGATGCTCTTTGGAAAAAACTTAGAAGCGCGTCGAAGTTACGACGATGCTCAGCGCATAAGTTCCCAAATGAGTAAAGAACAAAGCTGTGAATTAAATTATGCGTTCGCGAAACTTCAGCGTAAATTTCGTTTGTATAAAGACGCACGTTCAAGTTTTAAATCGCTAGAAAAATGCCCAGAAGAAATCTGGCAAAAAGCACGATACATGGACTTGCAGCTTGCGTCGATGAGCGGTGATTTAGGCCAGAGTGAGCACTTTGATAGTTTTGTCATGGATTATCCCACTCATGGATTGAGCGATGATGTTTTGCTTTTTAAAGCTAATTTATTTTTGGCAAAAGGCGACAGTGTAGCAGGTTTAGAGATTCTTTCAAAACTTATAGAGCTATTTCCTCACGGCGACATGCTCGAGAGAGCGCTCTTTTTAAAAGCTTTTACCCTCGCTCGCCAAGGCCAGCTTGAAAAAGCTCTTATAAATCTTAAAGCGCTTAAAGAAAAATCAGCGCCCGATCGCCTTGCTTATGCACAAGCACAGTATTGGACCGCTCGTTTGATGCTTTTTCCCGATATAAATAAATTAGAAAAAGCGCGCAAAGAAAATATGAGGAGCGCAGCTGCGATACTCAATAATCTCGTAAGCTCTAATAATCTTAATATTTACTCATGGCTTTCTTACGAATTATTGGGTTTACTCGGAAAAGGGCGCGCTTTGCCAAACAAGCCTCAAGAAAAATTTAACCAAGCGAAAATAGATACGCAGGATAAGCATCTGAAATTTATTAATCTTCTTATCGAGCATGATTTTAAAAACGAAGCTTTAGCTTTACTCGAACAAGAAGTTTGGGCTCATGATGCCCCGCAGGACTTAGGAGTTCTCGCTCAGAGCTATATAAATTTAGGACGCCCTGAGCTCGGCTTTCAAAAATTAATTAAATGCGATGAAAATCGAGCCGCGAAATTATTAAATAATTGGCCTCAATTATATAATCAAATAGCCTGGCCTTTGCCCTTTTTAACGCAAGTTCAAGATGCGGCTTTACATGTCGATATACCTGTCTATGTAATTAACGCGATGATGCGCCAGGAAAGCGGTTTTTTGCAAGAGGCTCGTTCATGGGCGCAAGCGCATGGTCTTATGCAGTTGGTTATAGCCACTGCCAAAGAACAAGCTGCATGGCTTGGACTTAAAGAGCCAACACCTCGGGATTTATATCAGCCTCAACTGAATCTCTTGCTTGGTTCTTCGGCACTTTTTCGCTATTGGCAACGCTTTGGGCATTTGGCAGTGGCGCTTTGTGCCTATAATGCTGGGCCTGCGATGGCTAAGAAATGGCTTAAAGAAAGTGCAGGTCCTCTCGATACTTATATAGAAAATATAAATTTCAAAGAAACGAGAACTTACGTAATCAACGTTTTAGGCGGAGCTTTTGCTTATGCTGTGAAAAATAATTCTGGTAGTTTGCCCGAACTAGCGCCAATAATTTTTTAAAAGATCCCCTAGATGCCGAGGATCTTGGCATAGGAGTACAGATAGGCCGCTTGCTTCAGCGCTTTTGATATTTTCAGGCTTGTCATCGATAAATAAGATATTATTCTGAGGAATATGATTTTTTTTTACCAGATATTCAAAAAATAATGGATCTGGCTTTAGATATCCTATTTTATAAGATAAAATAGAGTTTTTAAGCGCGTATGAGTTAGGTTGTGCATCGTGAATAAAATTTTCATAATGTAAGCTATTAATATTACTGGCGAAAATATAGGGCAGCCTGATTTTTTTTAATAAATAAATATTTTCGTGCGTTTTTAATAGATTTTCAAAAATGCTTTTACTGACGCCGAATTTGGCCAAATAAAAATTAATATTTATTTTTCCCCGTTGAAGATCTAAAAAATCATGGCCAAATAAGTTTTTTTTGTCGTGCTTAAATAAGTGATGATTCCTCGTTGCTAATACACCACCGATATCAAAAGCGATGAGCTCTATAGGCATGCATAAGGCCATTCAGATAAGAGCAAATTTTCAGTTATGAGACGTGGGTTGGCATTTTTATTAAGCATATTAACCGCCTGATGCAAAGCTTCACTGAGTTTTAGAGACACCAAAGGCTCAAGAGCTTGTGTGTGTAGGGAGGTGTTTTGCTTATAATATGCTCTTAATAATTCATGACAAGTTTCTAGTAAGTTTTGAAAATTTTGGATTAATTCTGGGCGTGTTGAAGGGAATTGTTCACAGAAAGAATATCTTAAGCTTGGTGAAGTTGTTGTAATAGAATAAATTTTTTCAACTATTTTTTCGTCATAATATTCATCGCTCGTAGGCGTCGGTTTGATAATCACCGAAATAAGACGAGAAGCAATAGTTGCTAAGACTGCCGTTTTTGACGGAGCGAGTGCTAGAAATATTTTACTCTCGCGGCTTTCTTCAAGAGATTTCAAAAGAGCATTAGCCGCTGCTTTAGTGATTTGATGCATATGCGTAATAATAAATATTGCCTTACCAGCTTCAAAATTGGTTTTATGGCTTTCTTCTATGAGTCGGCGAACGGCTTCTATTTTTATATCGTTGGTATCAGAATCTTCAGGTTCGATAATGACAAGATTGGGATGAGTGTGCGAAATTACACGAAGACATCCAAAGCAATTGCCACAACCCGAAGCGAATTGGCACAATAAATTCATAGCCAAAGATGTAGCATATTTCATGCGTTCATCGTGATGAGCACCGGTGATAAGTAAATTATTCATAGGCGCATTGTGCTCTTTGCAAGCTCAAAGCGCAAGCGGAGCTTTGTGCAGAGAAAATAATCAGGCATAATGTGAAAATATATAAATAATTAAGATAATTGGGTTAGTAATAATATATTTGTGACAGTGTTGCGGAAATACCGTAGCGGCGATTTTTATTTTTATGCAATTTGGCAACACCGTCCCTTTCTTTGCTTTGGCGTTAAACACAGGCTTTGAGGAAAAAAAATCCCTTATGTTCTCGTGGTATTATGGGTTAGAGGTCTGATAATATGCCTAAAATTTAAACCACAATAGCACATGGTTGAAAGCATGCCTTGGCAATACTTGAGAATTGGCCTTGCAACTGCCTGCTCAAAAAGAATAGGCATAAAGATTCGACTATAAACATCGAATAAGCGAACATAGAAATTGAGGGTAGAGTTACCCCTCATATTCACAGGACGAACTTGTTTAAGAGTCGAATGGTGGGGAGGAAAATATAAGATGGCTGAAAAGGTCCTCAAAGCAGGCATAACGCGAAAACCTGGTTGGCTATACTATCTTGATCGGAACTTAGATGTGTACCGAGCTAAAATGGTCCGTGGAGGCGAAAAAAAACGTCGCGGCCAAAATCCAGAGCTTGTGCTGAAATCAGGTTTACGTAGGGATGAAAATTTTCTTTATTATGTTGATAAAGCAGGAGATATAGCGCGCGTGAAAGCAAGTAGAGGCGGGAGTGCCAAAAAAGGCAAAGGGAAGAAAGCAGCATTAGCGGTTAAAGCTTTAGGGCTTAAGAAAAAGCTCAAAGCTAAAAAAGAAGCAGCAGCTAAGAAAAAAGCGCTTCTAAAGAAAAAAATTGCCGAGAAGAAAAAAGCTTTAGCTTTTAAAAAGGCCCAAGCCAAGAAGAAAAAAGCCGAAAAAAGAGAGGCTCTAAGGGCGAAAAAAGCAGCTGCAAAAGCCGCAGCGAAAGCAAAGAAAGATGCCCTTCGTGCAAAAAAAGCTGGTAAATCAGCCGCTAAAAAAGCAAAGGCTAAAAAATCTGTGGGTAGGTCTTCTGCCAAGAAAGCCAAAGCTAAAAAAGCTAAAGTTAAAAAAACCAAAGCTAAAAAATCTGCAGCTAAAAAGCCGGTACGAGGAGGCTCAAGAGCTGCGAAGAAAAGAAAAGCGGCTTAAAATTTAAATCTAACAAAAAATGGGCTCCTTAGGAGCCTTTTTTGTGTTTTTAAATTGCAAAATTTAATATTTAAATAATTTTAATAATAATTAACATATAAAAAATTCGTATTATTTAAAAGCTTTTACGTGTTTATTTCTTGGGTTGTGTATGTCGTAAATATGACATGTTATATGAATATATTATATAATACTGGAGCGTGGTCGGTATTGTTATGTGAGTTTTAACATGATGCGTGTTGTGATTTCTTTGCTAATTTTATTTCTAACAGGCTGCGATAAAGACCTTCATGTCGAAAATAGTGAATCCCATGAAGTTAAAAATGGCGAGCCGTCGAATGCAAAAACATGTGGTCTTAAGATTCCAGCACATTGGGATCAAAAACTGGGTGAAGGTACATTTGGGGCCGTTTATTCTTCGAAGCATGATGGTCATGTGGTAAAAATTGCTTATGCAATGAACGAGTGTAAAAATTTTCACAATGAAAAAATACTGAGTGACAATGCCTATGATGCATTGAGAAATAATCCCCTGGATATTTCAAAAGATTTTATTCTCATAGTGCCAAAAATTATTGATTTTCAACAAAGCAGTGACGATCAATGTTGTTTTTATGAAATGCAACGCATCTATGCTCCTTTCCCAGACAAATGCAAAGGCATAGTTCAACTGTTTTTTGGCAACGATTTCAAGGATCTTGAAGAATGCAACAATGTTGGATATTCTTTAGGACCAGATAAAATAGCTCACATGCTTGCACAAAAATATCCCCAAATTAAACCCCACGAATTAGCCCAAGGCATTGGTGCTTTTTATGCGCTGCTGCAGTTTGCTGGCAAACAAGATGCCTTTGATGTGGAATTTATCTTTGGTCTAGATAATACCAACAAGCCTGTGCTCGCGGCTTTTGATTATGACAAATCAAAACCTGTTACAGAACTTAAAGATACCCAAGAACTCGTTGCTTTATTTACGAGAGCATTGCAAAATTCTTATTTTCCTCGGCCCGAATATGAAGAATTATTCGCGGCGGCTCAAAAAGGATATCTTGATACCGCTCAAAAATTTGGCTTTCGTGAAATGGCTGAAAAAGTATTAATCAGATATCGCAAATTTTTTTAGCGCTTACTTAAGAGAAAGACTTTGGGTATTCTTAGTTCTAATATGCTCGGTGGCGGGAGTCGGCCATATTCCTAAAGTTATGAGGCAAAGCGCTAAGAGGGCAACAACGGCAGATGCTATTGGCTTGATGCGTTTTAAATATGCTCTCTCATCGGGCAAGCCAAAGAGATGCTGGGCAACTCGTAGATAGACAAAAATACCGAGCGCACTGCTGATAATTAACGATATGACCAAGGGCCACAAAGAGCTTTCTATTGCTGCCATGATGACCAAAAACTTGGCCATAAACAAAGCAGTTAAGGGTAGGCCCATAAGCGATAAAAGTGCGAGCATAAAAACGCAAGCCAAAAAGGGCTCTTTTTTAAAGAGTCCTCGCAGATCGGCGATATTATTAATATGAGCATGAGGTTCTTCAAGTAGCATAAGTACGCCAAATATAATCAAAATAGTTATGACGTAGGCTACTAAGTACAAAAGAAGTGCCTGTGTTGCCAATTGAGCAGCAGCAACAACTGCCATGGTGAGATAGCCAAAATGAGCAATTGAAGAATAAGCGACGAGACGTTTGATATTTTCTTGTTTGAGTGCCAAGAGATTACCAACGAGCATGCTAAGAATAGCCAAAACTGTAAGCAACCAAAATAATTCAGGCATAGCATGAGGTTTAAAAATTAACCACAAGCGCAAAATAACCACAAGTGAAGCGCTTTTAGATACTGTCGCCAAGAACATGGTGGCGGGTAATGCAGCTCCATCGTAAACATCGGGAGTCCACAAATGAAAAGGAACGGCACTAATCTTAAAAGAGAGTGCCGCAAAAATTAGAGCTACTCCACCCAAGAAGAGTGAAGTTTGGTAGCGATATTTGGCAAGAGACTGGCCTAAGAGTGTAAAATCCATGGTCCCTGTCGCGGCATAAATGAGCGCTATACCAAAAAGCATCAAAGCAGCAGCGAGTCCCGCCAAAATTATATATTTGACGCCGGCTTCTATGCTTTTACGGTCGGTACAAGTATAGGCGATGGCGCAGTAGAGGGGAATAGTCAGAAGTTCGAGGCCTAAAAAGAGACTTACAAAATTATTACTTGCGGCTAATATTAAGCTGCCAAGCGTGCTCAGCAGAAATAATAAATAGAGTTCTTCAGGATCTTCACGTCTGGTTTTCATATATTCGTAAGTGAAAAACATAGTAATAATCGACGTTATAATTAGTCCCTGTATAAGCATAATAGAAAAAGAATCTATACGCAGAAGCAATAATATTTTTGGCTCGTGATAAGAAAGCGTTGATAAAAAAGCTATAAAAAGCCCCACTATCGATATGAGAGCAACGCCTTTATGAGAACGGTGGCATGCTATATAAAGCATAACCAGTATGCTCGTGCTCAAGACAGACAAAAAAGGAAAGAGGCTAAAAATATCTTGGCTGGTCATAAAAGCCTACTCAAGTAACAAAGTTGTTTGTGCTAAAACAGACAAAAGCGGTGCAGGGTAAAGCCCAATAAAAACTAGTAAGCTTATAATTCCACCAAAAATTACTGTTTGAAATAAATTTAACTCGTCTATTCCAGAAGAATTTGTCAAAGCACCGAAAAATATTTTTTGTAAGAGTCGTAAATAATAAAGAGCCGATAATATTATGCCTAAACACATAACACCAGCTGCTATTTTACTGCTTGCGAAGATACCAACGAGGCTCATATATTCTCCAACAAAATTCCCCAAAAATGGCAATCCTACTGACGACATAATTAAGCACAAAGCAAGAGAACCAATTTTAGGGGCGCTTGTCCATAAGCCGCCTAAGTGCTCGAGTGTGACATGATTAAAGCGGGAAAAGAGCAATAAGAGTCCACCGGTACTCAAGGCTTCTGTAATTAATAATATTACAACGCCGTTTAAAGCAAAGGTACTCTGACTAAAGAGCGCCATAAGAACGACACCCATATGGCTTATCGTGGCATAAGCTAAGATTTTCCGGATATCGTTTTGACTAAAAGCCAAAATAGCCCCATAAATTATACCTGCTCCTCCCCAAAACATCATGAAGGGGGCAACCAATACTACTGCGTCGGGAAACATGGGCAATACAAAACGCATTATGCCGTAAGCACCGGTTTTAATCATGATGCCAACGAGAATAAGACCTAGAGGGCATGCTTCAAAAAGCGTCGGCAGCCAAATGTGAAAGCCCAAAGCCGGCAACTTGACAAGAAAAGCAGCCATAAAGCCTGCGAGGAGTACAAGCTGCATTGTCATATCAAGTTTAGTAGTAACGAGCTTTGAGAAATCGAAAGTGTATAAACCACTTTGAGCAAAATGGGCAAAATAAAGGCTTAGTATAGCCACGAGCATTATGAGACCACTTACTTGGGTAAAAATTAGAAATTGCATCGAGGCTAAATAACGTTTTGCTCCTCCCCAGATCACACAAGCCAGGTAGATCGGAATGATCATCAGTTCCCAAAAGATGAAAAATAAGAGCAAATCAAAAGATAGCAAGATCCCAATAATACCGGTTAGTAACCCGAGCAGGTTGGCATAAAACAAGGCATGGTGTTTTTTTATATGTCGCGCGGATCCCCAAACTGCTAAGAGTGCCATGGCATGTGATGTTAGTATTAATGCAAAAGATAAACCATCGAGCTCAAGGTGAATCTGTATTCCCCACTGCACAAGCCAGTCAGCGCGGAAAATTTGGTTTTTGGTGAGATAAGCATAAATCGTCATGCTCAGATTAGCTAATATCGCTGCACAAGCTAAAAAACGAGCTTGTGATTTTAAAGCGAGCGCTAAAAGCCCCAAAGACAAAGGCGCTGCCAACAAAAGTAAAAGCATCATAACCACACCAGAAAGCCAATAATAGTAAGAGCTGAAGCGACAACGACAGTAAGATAATGACCAATGCGGCCATTTTGAGTTTGGCTCAGTAAAGCATAGGTAAAATTTATGAAATTTATTACAGGTGTATATATATGAATAAAAAAATCTTTTCTAAGATAGTGTGATAATTTTATATATGGATAAATAAAAATATATTTATAGATATTATCGAGTCTGAAATCGCGATATTTTTTGGGTTTATTATGATTTTTATAAAGCAAGTAAGCAAAAATTAGGCCTACGACAGGGGCGGCACTTGCGATGAGAATAACGGCGAGGTCAATTTTATGATGACCAAAACCCAGGGATTGAAGCAAAGGAGTTTGAAGAGCACCGGCAAACAGGCTCAAAAAAGCTAAAATAATAAGCGGAAATGTCATGGGCCAGGTGGGTTTCATGGTGATGGGGGCATGTGCTTTGCCAAAAAACACCAAAATAATCATGCGCCCTACATAGAGTGCTGTGAGCAGTGCACCGAGCACGCCTATTATCCACGGAACCAGACCCGCGGCAGGCGATAGATAGGTTTCGCTGAGAATAAGTTCTTTGCTATAGTAACCAGAGCTTATCAAAGGCAAACCTACGAGTGCTGCACTGCCCATTAAGAAAGTATAATAAGTAAGCGGGAGTTCTTTTTTGAGGCCACCCATTTTGAACATATTATATTCATGATGGAGCGCTTCACCGATTACGCCTGCTCCTAAAAAGAGAAGTGCTTTAAAAAAGGCATGGGTGGTAAAATGGAACATCGCAGCGCCAGGTGCGCCAGCGCCCAGCGCCAAAAACATGTAACCAATTTGACTTATAGTAGAATAAGCTAAAACGCGCTTTAAATCGCTTTGTCTCAAAGCACACCATGAGCCTAAAATTAAAGTAAAAGCAGCGCCAACGACTATTAAGTGCTGGATATCAGGAGCCAAATTAAAAAGAGGAGCCATGCGAGCCAAGAGATAAACACCAGCAGTAACCATGGTCGCTGCATGAATAAGTGCACTTGCAGGCGTGGGGCCGAGCATCGCGTCGGGCAGCCATGTATGAAAGGGAAACTGAGCAGATTTTCCTAACGCTCCTATGAGAAGACAAAGAGCAATAATATGAGCGCTTAAAGAACCACTGCTGTAAAACTCGCCCATTCGTATAAGAGCCGTGCTTATCGTAAGCGTATTAAGTTCGAGGCCGAGATAAATTATACCAATGAGCAAAAACACATCGGCCACGCGCGTCGTAATAAAAGCTTTATGAGCTGCAGCGTTTGTTTCAGGTCTCTCATACCAAAAACCGATTAATAAATAACTACAAAGCCCGACACCTTCCCAGCCAGCAAAGAGAAGAAGAAGATTATCGGCTAAAACGAGTATGAGCATAGAAGCGACAAATAAATTCAAATAGGCAAAAAAGCGTGCCAAACTTGGATCGTCGCTCATGAATTTTGTCGAGTACAGCGCTACGAGAGAAGCGACAAAAGTAATTACCAAAATCATAATTATCGAGAGAGGGTCAAGGACAAAACCGATGTGGGTTTTAGGTATCCATGTCCAGAGAATTTCTGCGTAGCTTTTTTCTCCCCAGTGACTCATGCTTATTATAAGACTGGTAATAAAAGACAGGAAAATAAAACTTGTACCTACGATATTTTTAAAAGATCGGCCCAAATAACCAAAGAAGAGCAGAATAAAAAAAGCTCCCAAAGGCAAGGCCGGTATATACCATAGCATGGTTTTATCCTCGCATCTCGTTGGCGGCTTGCGCATCCAACGTCTTAAAAATTTGTTCAAATTTTAAAGCTAAGGCAAGGCCAATGGCTACTTCGGCCGCAGCTATAGCAAGAATAAAGATAAACATAACTTGCCCGTCAGGTTGGCCATAATGGTGGCCGGTTGCGATAAAAGCAAAAGCACAGGCATTGAGCATTATTTCAATACTCAAGAAGATAAAAATCAAATTGCGTCTTAAAAGCAGCCCAAAAAGGCCAATGGCAAAGAGCATGCCCGCAAGAATTAACGAATGTTCAAGTGGAACGCTTATCATAATATGTTCCTTTTTTTGCCAAGATGAAAGGCTCCAATAAGTCCGCTGAGCAAAATAAGTGAAGCTATTTCTATGCCTATGCCGTAGTTATTAAATAAGTTAAAAGCCACGTCTTTTATAGAAATAATTTTAGTATGAGCAGCTTGAAGCGTTATTTCTGAGATTATCACCGAGATTTCTACTATGAGAATTAGCGCAAAGATAAGAGGACCCAAGTATTTCTTAAAATTAGTTGAGCGTTCATGATATTTTATATTAAGTAACATCACAACAAAGATAAATAAAACCATGATTGCGCCCGCATAGACCATGAGTTCGAGCGCAGCGACAAGAGGTGCGTCAAGTAAATAGAAACTAAGGGCTAAAGCTATTACTGACATGACGAAATAAAGAAGTCCATGAACTGCGTTTTGAGCGCTGAGGGCGAGTAACGTGGTGATAAGAGCAAGAATGGCGTTCGCATAAAAAAAGCCGTCAAGAATTGTCATGGCATTAATCCTCGAATATCTACTGGTTCTTTTTCATCGAGACCTTCGCCTTTTATTTTAGTGCCAATACTTACACCTGAAACACGGTAAAAGTTATAGCCAGGGTATTTCCCAGGTCCTGAAATTAATAAGTCTTGTTTTTCATAGACCATATTCTTGCGGTCATACTCGGCCATTTCAAAGTCAGGAGTTAATTGAATGGCGTTAGTGGGACATGCTTCTTCACACATGCCGCAATAGATGCAGCGAGAAAAATTAATGCGAAAGACTTCAGGATATCTTCTGCCAAAAGAATCTTCTGTGGCTTGTAACGCTATGCAATCGACCGGACAAACACCTGAGCATAGATAACAGGCTACACAGCGCTCTTCGCCATCAGGGTCACGTGTTAGCACAATGCGACCGCGAAAACGCGGACTGAGCTCTGGTCTAACCTCAGGATAAAGAATAGTTTCCCGTTTATGTACTGCATGCTTAAGCACAACCCAGATGCTTCTTAGAATACTCAACATAGTACTAGTATCCCGCCTGTAATAATCAAGTTGAGTAAACTTAAGGGCAGAAGATATTTCCAACCAAAAGCGAGAAGCTGGTCATAGCGAGGACGAGGCAGAGCGCCTCTTAAGATTATAAAGACAGAAATAAGGGCATAGGTTTTTAAGACAAACCATAACCAGGGAGGAAGCCAAGGCCCGAGCCATCCGCCGAAAAAAAGCAAGACCATCATGGCTGACATGAGGGTTATGCCTATATACTCAGCAACGAAAAACATACCAAATTTTAAGCCGCTGTACTCCGAATGAAATCCAGCAACGAGCTCGCTTTCGGCTTCAGGTAAATCAAAAGGCAAGCGATGAGTTTCAGCGAGTGCAGCGATAAAAAATATAACGAATCCGACAAACTGAGGAATAATATTCCACATGGATCGCTGCGCCTCTACTATTGAACTTAAGTTAAACGATCCGCTCATAGCCACGACACCCATGAGTGATAAAGCCATAAAGACTTCGTAAGAAAGCATCTGAGCTGAACCGCGTAAAGCTCCCAAGAGTGCATATTTGCTGTTTGAAGACCAACCAGCCAGCACTATGCCGTAGGCTCCGAGCGAAGAAATTCCTAAAAATATGAGCAGACCTACGCTTGAATCAAAAACTACCACTCCTGGCGAGACAGGGACTACGGCGAAAGACAACAACGTCGTCAACATAGCCAAAGCAGGAGCCAGGATAAAAATGCGTTTATCGGCAAAAGGTGGTATCCAATCTTCTTTGAAAAACATTTTGAGCGCGTCGGCTACAACTTGGCCCAAGCCAAAGGGACCAATGCGATTAGGGCCATAGCGATCTTGTACCAAAGCAAGGAGTCTTCTCTCAAACCAAATAAGACTTGGAGCTACGGTTAAAACGCCAGCCAAAATAATGAGCGCGTTTATCATGTGAGTGCCTCTCCTAGGCTTATAGTACATGTGTCAGAAAGCACTAAAGAAGCGCACCCCAAAAGACCTATGGGTATACTTAATACGCCTTCGCTCAGTTCGGGATATATGCGTAGTGGCAGCGTGATTTTTTCGCCTTTTAGATCAACTTGTACAAGGCTTTGATGAGCGAGCTTAAGTGCTTTCGCATCGGTCTCGCTCATGCCCAAAAACCCTTCAGGGATGCGGGCTGAGAGTGCCGGGCTCATTGCGGCGCGTTCTTCGCTGCCAAATATTTGATAAAAAGGTACAACGCGAAAGACTCCTGGACTAAGCTTTCTCGATTTTTTCTGAACGAAAAATTCTTGGTGCTCTCGTGGGGAAGACTCAAAAAGTCTTATGCCCAAATGATCATGAATATAATTTCCGCCGACGGGATTTTGGTATTTATTAAGCGCTTGGTTCGAATTCCAACCTGGTGCCCAAAAAAACGGTGTAAGCGCTGCAGGAGGCTGACCGACAAAGCCTTCCATGGAGTGGGCAAGTGGTGTATCGGGATCGCTTGGTATGGGCTGCTCGTGCATACTAAGATGGGCATTCATCGCCGTGCGACCACTGTATTCGCGAGTTTCTCTCGGAATTTTTTGGTGCTCAAGTCTAAAATTCGCATGATAGACATAAGCGCCCCACGGTTTAAGATCAACGATAATCTCACTCATGATCCGGGTCACTTCGTCGAGCGTTTTGAAATTAAGTTTAAAAAGCTGCGCTATAGTTCTCCATGCGTCAGGTATAGGGGTATGGGGCGCGAAGACTTTGTAGAATCTTTGCACGCGGCCTTCATAGTTGAGCAGACTTCCAGTGGTTTCACTAAAAGCAGGGGTTGGCAATGTTCGATGAGCTTGCTGTGTCGTCATATGTTCAAAAGAATCCATCGCGATGACTTCGGGCATATGAGCGAAAAAATCACTAAAATCTTGCGGCGATATTCGTCGAGATAAATCCAGCTCGGCGATAACACATAGTTCGTAATTATGCTCTCTTACTGCTTTAAGAGCATCATCAAGATTTTTTTCACCGAGTAGGGTCAGACCTAGGCTATTAGCTTCACTTTGAGCAAGAGAAATCTGAGCTTTAATATTTTTGCGCGTAAGGGCCCAGGCTATATTGGCAGCACTCTCAATTATTTGAATATTATTGAGACTCGAACCAGAAATAATTACGGGTCTTTGAGCTTTTATTAGAATCTGAGCAAAAAACTCGCTTTTTTCTAAAATCTCAGGGGAAATATCTTCGGGTAAAGCTGCCTCACTGCAAATTTTATGCGCAATGGCAAATCCAAGTGCTGCAAGCGTATCAGGATCGGCAAAAAAGACTCTTTGAGCAAGATTATCAAGTTTGGTAGGCAAAACAGTCGCTGATAAAATACGGGAGGCTTTAAGTTGTGTATTACAACGAACTGCCTGGTCATTCCAAGAGTTAATAGCGGCCTGTGCGGCTTTTTCTTCTTCTTGTTTATTTATGCTTTGTCTAATAGCAAGAGCGATCATGGGAGCTGTGTTGGTGACATCTTCTCCCAAAACAAAAATGGCATCAGCATGAGTAATATCTTCGAGTGAGGCAGAGCGCGCCGGGCCACCCTTGATAATAGATAAAATTTTCGAAGCAATCTCAGCTGTTTGGCGCGTTACTCCCATGAAAAAATTCTCACTGCCCACAGCATGACGCAAAGCAAAATTTGTTTCCAAAGAGGCTCGCGGGCTTCCTATGCCCATGATTTTCTTGGACATATCAAGGGGCGTTATGGCCAGATGACTAGGTTTAAGCCGCTCGGGGCTATTAACAAAGCTATGGCCGAAACGTCCGCGGTCACATAGAAAATAGCCGTTGATATGAGGATTGTAGCGATTTTGTACGCGCCTAATTGTCTGGTAGCGCTCGCCAGGGGTTATATTACAGCCGACGCTGCAGAGTTGGCACACTGAGGGAGCTGTTTGTAAATCCCATTTGCGCGTATAAGTTTTTCTAAAAGGCTTGTCGGTGAATACGCCGGTAGGGCAAATTTCAACCAAGTTGCCACTGAATTCGTTTTCTAAATTTCCATCTTCAAAACGGCCAAAATAAACATGATTACTCGTTGAGAAAGCGGCTAGATCATCACCGCCTGCTACGTTTTGATAATATCTGACGCAACGATAACAAGTTATACAGCGGTTCATTTCATGATGAATAAAGGGCCCGAGGTTTTGATTTAGAAAAGTGCGTTTTTTAAATTTATAACGCCGATAATTATGTCCCGTCATGACGGTCATGTCTTGTAGATGACACTCGCCGCCTTCATCGCAGACGGGGCAGTCATGAGGGTGATTTTGCATCATCCATTCGATGACGTTTTTGCGAAAGCCATGACAGGTAGGGTGATTAATTGAGACTTGCATTCCTGGGGCGACAGGAGTCATGCAAGCCATAACCATGCGGCCTTGGGTATCGTTCTCGTCTTTGAGATGCTGAACAGCACACTGGCGACAGGCACCAATAGAGCCTAAAGCTGGGTGCCAGCAAAAATAAGGCAAATCAAGACCTGCCGATAAAACCGCGCTGAGTAAATTATCGCCTTCTTTGACTTCATAGGGTTTGTGGTCAATAATTATTGTGGCCATAGCTACATCCCTTGTGCTCAATGTGACGAGCAAATTCTTCAGCAAATAACTTGAGACCCGATAATAAAGGCATCGATGCACCGGGAGCGAGAGGACAAAATGTCGAACCAGGTTTTAAAAGGCGGCCATGCTCAAGCAAAATATCCATGTCTTCAGCCTGGCCTTGCCCTCTTTCTAGAGCCTGGAGTATTTCGGTGACCCAGTTTAGACCATCGCGACATGGTGTACAAAAACCGCATGATTCTTGTTTAAAAAAGCGTTCTAGATTGAGCATCATACCAACAGGACACGTTTTGTTATCCAAGACGATCATAGTGCCGGTGCCCATAAAAGTTTGAGCTTTAGACATGGTCGAATAATCCAAGGCCATATCCAGCTGACTCTCAAGCAAAAATTCGGTGGAAGCACCGCCAGGAAGCGCTGCACGAAAGCTCAAGCCCTCTTTCATGCCGCCTGCATGCTCTTCGATAAGCTCACGCATAGGAGTACCAAGCGGCAGTTCCCAAGCACCAGGACGTTTGACTTTGCCACTTACGCCATAAATTTTTGTGCCAGCGTCAACGCCGCGACTAAGGGATTGAAACCAGGCGGGTCCATTTTTGATGATATGGGGCAGATTAGAAAGCGTTTCAACGTTTTGTACGAGCGTTGGTCTTCCCCAAAGACCGCTTAGTTGTGGATAAGGCGGCTTTGCTCGAGGAGTAGCGCGTTTTCCTTCGAGGGCGTTTATGAGCGCTGTTTCTTCTCCACAAATATAGCGCCCTGAGCTCTTATGTAAACTAAACTCAAGGCTATAATTCGATCCAAATATATTTTCGCCTAAGAACCCTGCTGCGTAAGCTTCGCGAATAGCCTGGTGCATGAGTTTATAAGCGCGTACATATTCGCCTCTCATAAATACTATGGCTTTAGTCGCGCCAATGGCGTACGAAGAAATAATCATTCCTTCTATGAGTTGCTGGGGATTGCCTTCGAGGAGCCATCGGTCTTTAAAAGTGCCTGGTTCCATTTCGTCGGCATTAGCAACGAGAAACTTAGGCCCGGGCATAGTGAGTGGGACGGCACTCATTTTAAAACCCGTGCTAAAACCCGCGCCGCCTCGACCTCGCAAACCCGAATCGAGCACAAGTTTAGTAACAGCAGCAGGGTCTAATTTAAGGGCCATACGCGCGCCTTCATAGCCTCCCAAAGCACAATATTCTTGGGCTGTGAGTGGATCATGATTGGGGCGAATAAGTTCGGTTAAGGGGCGCTGCATAGCATGTCCTTGGTGAGATGACCTCCTGATCGTCTTCGATCATCATTGAGTTTATAACTATCGATTATTTCAAGCGCCGTATTAAAATCCAAATCACGATAAAGCTCATCGTTGATCATGAGGGCTGGCGCATGATCGCAGGTGCCTAGGCATTGGGCGGGCAAAAAAGTAAACTGCTTATCGCTCGTGGTTTGTCCAAGCTTGATATTAAGATGCTCGGAAATCTTTGACCGAAGTTCTTCATAACCCATGATCCAGCAACTTACGCTATCGCATATTCTAATTACATGACGACCTACGGGTTTGCGATAAATAAGATTATAAAACGTCGCAATGCCATCGAGTTCTGCCGCCGACATCTGCAAAAATTCTGCTACTGCTTTAAGATTATCGTCGCTAATATAACCATGGTTATTTTGTACGATCATGAGGGCCTTGAGACTCGCGCCTTTGCGAATGGGAACTTTGGCGATTTCTTTTTCGATAGCGGCTTTTTCTTCTGGGCTAAGCATTGATTCTCCTAACGATCCAAATCGGCCAAGACAAAATCCATACTTCCTAAGATGGCCATCAAATCCGAAATTGTTCTTCCGCGCGCTAAAAGAGGGGTCATTTGGAGATGAGAAAATGACGGTGTTCGTATGCGCGTACGATATGAGTGAGTATTGTGATCGCTGACCAAATAATAGGCATTAGTGCCTTTGCTCGCTTCTATGGCGAAAAAAGATTCTCCAGCCGGGACAACCGTGCCCCAGGTTGTATTAACAAAATGGGTTATGAGCGTTTCTATATGCACAAGCGTTTTGTCTTTTCGCGGGGGCATGGCCAAAGGATGATCTGATTTATAGTGGCCACTCGGCATATTTCGCGCACACTGCTCAATAATTCTGAGACTTTGTCTGATTTCTTCGATGCGAATTACGCCCCGGTCAAAGCAATCGCCCTTATGCGCGGTAGGGATTTCGAAATCAAAATTTTCATAGCCCGAATAGGGCCGTGCTTTACGCAAATCCCACGCTACGCCTGTTGCGCGCAAGCCTGGTCCGGTAACACCCCATTCGAGTGCTTCTATGCTCGTATAAGCGCCTATGTTTTGCGTGCGGGCTTTGAAAATACTGTTTTGCATGACGAGTTTATCATATTCTAAGAGGCGCTTAGGCATATAAGCAACAAAGTCTAAAACCGGCTTAAGCCACCCTTCAGGCAAATCTTGGGCCACGCCACCCATGCGAAACCAGCTTGGGTGCATGCGACCGCCCGTTATGCCTTCTATGATTTTTAAAATGCGTTCTCTATCGCTAAACATATAGAAGACCGGCGATAACGATCCGACATCTTGAGCAAAAGTTCCATACCAGACCAGATGTGATGCTATACGAAAGAACTCGCACAGCATGACACGTATTACTTGAGCTCTTTCGGGAACATCGATGCCGGCAAGTTGTTCTACTGCTAATAAGTAGGCCAAGTTGTTCATCACGCCGCCGAGATAATCGATACGGTCAGTATAGGGAATATAATTATGCCAGGTTTGACGCTCACCCATTTTTTCTGCGCCACGGTGATGAAAACCGATATCTAAGACAGCGTCGTTAATATTTTCCCCAAGCATTTGCAAAATTATACGTAAGACACCATGGGTACCGGGATGCTGAGGCCCCAAATTCAAAAACATGAATTCTTGGTTATCTTTATTAGATTTTAAGCCCCAGTCTTCGGGCTTAAATTGTAAAAGATCTTGCTCTTTTTCTTCTTTTTGCTCAGGCAAAATAAAAGAACCCATTTCTGTTGCCCGAGCGGGATGTTCTTTTCTGAGTGGATGCCCATGCCACGACGCTGGCATAAGAATTCTGCGTAAATCAGGATGTCCTTCGAAAGTTATCCCAAACATGTCGTAGACTTCACGCTCGTACCAATTGGCGTTGATAAAAACGCCTGTAACAGAGGGTAATTTATCGTACTCGTCACTGAGAGGAACTTTGAGACGAATAAAATGACTACGGTCAATCGATAAAAGATGATAGACTATACTAAATTTACACAGAGGCTGCTCAGGGCGTGTAAGTCTTTCACGTTCGTCAATAGCAGTTAAGTCATAGAGCGTTTTAAAAGCAAGTGTAGGACTATTTTTTAGCTGATTTAAAACATGAGCTATGCGGTTTTTTTTAACCCAAATAGTTTGAATATTGTCGGTCGAGGTCTGCTCGCAGATTACATCATCGCCGAATATAAGTTTTGATTCGATGAGAGGGGCAGCCATAAGTCAACACTCGTGGTTAAACAGTTTTGTAATCAATTATAAAAGACAGCTTGTCAATCACATGCGATTTGGCTCGTCGAGAAATGCTTGAGAAATACGATCTTTTCTTTTCAAATCTTTCATCGAAGGCTTATTAGGTTTGATGGTATTTTGATCACCGGCAAGCCACGTCAGAGGGCGACGTTCGCGTCCTACTGATTCTCTTAATAATAAAAGCCCCTCCATGAAAGCTTCTGGGCGGGGAGGACAGCCAGAGATATACATATCGACAGGTAAAATTTTATCGACGCCCTGTACAACGCTATATATGTCATACATTCCTCCGGAATTAGCGCAGGAACCCATCGAAATTACCCAGCGAGGCTCCATCATTTGTTCATAGAGGCGTTTTATTATCGGCGCCATTTTTACAAATACCGTTCCTGCGATCACCATCACGTCAGCCTCCCGTGGGGTTCCTCGTATAACCTCTGCGCCAAAACGAGCTATATCAAAACGGCTCGTAAGACTCGTGGCCATTTCTACGTAACAACAGCTCAGTCCAAAGTTAAAAGGCCAAATCGAATTTTTTCGTGACCAAGCCATAAGATCCTGAAGCCGGGAAAGAAAAAAGCTTTCGGGTGCCAGATTGTGAAATTCGCTTGCTGCGAGTTCGCTTGAAGTTTTCACGGATTATGTCCTCGAGAGCTAGGGGTACCAATGGCCAATGCACCTATACGCCACAAATAAAAAAGGGCGCCTAGAATTAGCGCCGCGAAGATGCTTATATGAACGAAAGCCTGTAGACCAAGTTCGCGGGCAGCCACCGACCACGTGACCAAAAACATTGATTCGACATCGAAGATAACAAAAAAAGCCGCTATAAGATAAAAATCAACGCCAAAACGTACCCGAGCAGATCCCGTTTCTTTGATCCCCGATTCATAGGGCGTTGCAGTAGCCCTTTCGTTGTGACGTTGGCCCAGAAAATAGGAAAGGAGCATGACGCTCACAACGGCGACAACAGCCGCCACATAATAGATGATCGACATAGCTTAAAAGCTAAAGACTTGCGCCGAAAATTACAAGAAGACCAGGGTCACTATTAAAATCGTGCCAAAAAAACACAAAAAAACATCATGAAATAAAGGCCCACGCCCCGAGTAAAAATCCACCACCAATTATTCATTCTAATGGCCGCATAGGCTACAGCGCCTGCATGAGCGAGAAAGCCCACACCCAGATTGAGCGATGCGCGTGATAAGAGCAAAATCGCATCAGGGCTGCTTAATTTTTGTTGTAGCTCTTGAGGGATTAAATTTTCGTATTTACCAAACAAAATAATTAGTAAAGGCTTGCCTAAAGCTTGCATAATAAGAAAAATAAGGCCAAAACACACGCCCAAAAAAACTGGTTGAAGTTTCATGAAGAGGGGAGATTGGGATTTAAAAGAAAAAAAAGCGAATAGGCATACTAAGAACAAAGAAATAAAACTTATATAATCAAGACCACCAAATTCATAAAAAGAATAGAGAGTTTCTATCAACGCCAAAAGAATGGCCGAAATAAGGCCCGCTTTGAGGCCAAAAAAAGCGTCGATTATTACAAAAGCTACGAGGGGTAAAACACCAAATAACAGGAGACTTAAATTCATCGCCTATGTATCGCATAGATGCGAAAAAATTCAAGTTCACACATGGGCTCATTGAGTGAGCAATTTTCATGGCAACGACGCGCCTTCAAATTAGAGGAGAAATAATCTAATTAAATATAAATTAATGAGGACAAAATGAAATTTTTGCAGAAATTCTTTCTAATTTGTGGCCTTTTTTGTAGCTTTACCTTGTTTGGCTGTGACTTAGACGAAGCGTTATTAAAATATATCGAATATCCCGCTCCTTCAGTAACGAGCGCTGCTCTTTGCGTAGGTGCTGATTGTGCTTCTATACTCATAGGTAGTGTTGGTCCCGGCACGGTCTGTGGCATTTTGGGGGCAGGCTCTATTCATTGCCAGATTTCGGGGACAGTTTTATCTGTCATATTTGGATTATCAAGCATCGTGCTAACGCCCTTAGCGGGCTATCTCTGGTATGATTATAGGCAAGAAATTAGGAGAGCCGAAAATACAGCGCGGCTGGCAATTGTGCTCAAAGCTCTTGTTACAGAAAATCTTGATGAGCTCGATCAAGCTCATCTTATCGCCATGAGTGATCTGGAGAGCTTGCGTGATATCGTGCTTATAGCGCATAAAGCAGGTTATTTTATATTCAAGACAGAGCTTAGAGCGTTATTAAGATCACACCCAAGCGATGAGGCAAAAGAACTTAAGCAAGAGCTCAAAGCCAATGAAAAAATTGGCTGCCTCGCTGGTCTAGAAATATCTCAAGTAGTTGAAAAAATAAGAAATATACATGCTGATGATTTAATCAACGACAAGAAAAATTTTGCGCTATTTTTTGATCGGATCAACAAGCTCATAGTCCCTTAGAGCTGCAAAAAGAGCGCTATCTGAGGGACAGCGCTCTCTTGTCGATCGTTAAAGATTTTTAACGACGAGTGAAAATCAACCTTCAGGGGTAGCAGGTTTGTCACCTGGTTGGCCTGGAGTTGGGGAGCCTTGGCTCGTGGTTGGGCCTTTGGGCTTTGGTGGCTCTTTTTTCTTAACTTCGCTACCTTTTTTTACGTCGCCAGCTTTAGCGCTATCTGCGGGATTAGCCGAGATCGGAAGTGAAATAGCAAGAGAAACAACAGCGACCAATGCTAACAACGATCCAATTACGTTTTTCATAAGTTCTCCACTGACGTTTTTTTACCTGTAGCATATCCATTTTCGGGAGGCTACAAGAAAAACATTATGCTTATCGGTAGCTTGCTACGCGAGCAGTGTTCTAACAATCGGGAAAAAATATTAATTTTTTTATTACGTTCAATATGCGCCAAAATCTGAAGATCTTGTTTAGCCCAGCAGCCTTGGTATAATTTTATTGGGAGTGTTTTCATGATTATAGATTTAATAGCCCAGAACTATCCAAAAATAATATTTTTCTTTGTTGGCATCTTTGGGGCATGCATAGGAAGTTTTGCAGCGCTCATAATTTATCGCTGGCCACGAGATATTTCTATTGTAAGACCGTCGTCGCATTGCTCTGTATGCGAAAAAAAAATAAAGGCCTGGCATAATATCCCTATTTTTTCTTGGCTTTTTCTCAGAGGTCGTTGTGCTTATTGCCGAAATTTTTATGGCTTTAGAGCGCTTATTATCGAGATAATTTTTATGCTTGCGGCATGGGCTCTTTATGTAAAATTCGGTTTGAGTCTTGCTCTCGTAGAAAAATTTGGCATGACTTTTTTACTCATATGCTTGGCTTATATAGATCTTGATACTTATACTTTGCCCTTGAGCATGCTTGGTCTTTTGATCTTATGGGGATTTTTATTTAGCTTTTTATATTATTATAACCCTCATGCTTATGTACCCATGGGCGAGGCTTTGGGAGTCTTAAAATACTTGGTGCTTAAAATTCCTCGTGGGCTTCTGGCTGATAGGCTTTTAGGGGGGGGCATAGGTCTTCTTTTCTTTTCTCTTGTGAACCTATGCGCCACGTGGCTTTTTCGCCATTCAAAAAAACTTAATGCCCAACAATGGGCGATGGGCTGGGGCGACCCACTTTTACTCATGGCCCTCGGGTTATTCGTAGGCTTGACGCATCTGGTCTTGGTAATTTTCTTGGCCTCGGTGGCCGGTTCGCTCATAGGTTTGGCTAATTTATTGGGCACAACGCCTCCTCAGGTTGATGAAGATATTGCACCTGGTGCGTTGCCTTATGGCCCATTTTTGGCTTTAGCGGCTCTTTATGTATATTTGTTCTAGGATAGGCCCTTTTTAAACTACAAATTGCGTGTATTGAGAAGGGCGCACGAATGAGCGGGAGACTTATGTATTCTACTTCTGACTTTAAAAAAGGTTTGGCGATACTTTATCAAGGTGCGCCCTATGTAATAACCGAATGTGAGCATCATAAGCCCGGTAAAGGCCGAGCCATTGTGAGAACACGCTTACGTAATTTGATAACCGGTATCATGATCGATCCTACTTTTAGCTCGGGCGATAAAGTTGCTCGGCCTGATTTGGAAGAAAAGCCGGGGCAGTTTTTGTACGAATCCGAAGGTGCTTTTCACTTTATGGATCCAGAAAGTTTCGAGCAGTATCAAGTCGGTGGCGATATTATCGGTGACCGCAAGAATTTTATGCTTGAAAATATGCAAGTACAGCTCTTGTTTTTTGATGGTCGCGTGATTTCCATAGAAGTCCCCAATCACGTCGTTTTACCTATTGTCGAGTGTGCCCCAGCGGTGCGTGGTGATACCGTTAGTGGTGCGACCAAGCCGGCTAAGCTCTCTACCGGTTTTGTGTGTCATGTTCCGCTTTTCGTGAACGAAGGCGAAAAAATTCGTATTGATACACGAACAGGGCTCTATATAGAAAGAGCCAACGACTAAAAGTCGATTATAATAACCCTGCTTTGGACTTCTTCTGTAGTGTCTGCGAGTTTGTCGGGCTCTGAGTGGACTTCAAAAGTAGGGCTATCTGCTACGCCGATGCCATCAAAATCGTGCCCCAGTTTCTCTTTCTCTCTCGCTTCATCGATAATAAAAGCGTCTGGGATATTGATCCTGTTATAGAGCACCATGTTCCACCTCGGCATCAGCCTATCGGTTCATATAGGACGAAGAGCGCAATAATGGCGTAATTCTTTGTTCTTTTAAGAATTACCTATTAATTACTTAACAAATTTAAACCATCGGGCAATAAAATAGTTCTGCCTCGGGTTTAGCTTAAGCTAACTACAGAGAAAAGCTAAAAACTTATTGTGGCTCAGGGCGAAGAAAAAACCGAATATCCCACCGAACTTAAACTTAAACAAGCCCGGCAAAAAGGCCAGGTGGCTCGAAGCACCGACATAACAACGCTCGTTAGCATGTCTTTGACCTTGTTATTTTTGTTGTGGTTTGCTCCAGAAATACTAAAGAAAATTATTATTAATTTTAGATATTTATATCTTTTTGATTATAATAATATTAATCAGCAAAATATATTATATAATTTAAATTTAAGTGGGCACCTGTGGTTCATGCTGAGCGTGCCCATATTGGCAGTGGCAGCTTTAGCTTCGCTTATTGCTAATCTAGGTCAAATTGGTTTTTTATTGACAGCTCATCCCCTCAAACCTGCTCTCAATAAGCTTGACCCTATAAGGGGCTTCAAAAAAATATTCTCGCGCGATCGCGCGATCGAACTCTTAAAACAGCTTATTAAATTTAGCGCTATTTTTTATATTATTTATCGGGCATTAAAACAGGCCCTGCACCAGGTGATTTTGTTGTTGAGAGTAGAGCCTCTTATGGCTTTAATAAGCATGAAAGATTTACTAGTAAATATAATTATAAAAATAATATTATGTTTCTTAGTAATAGCTGTATTTGATTGGTTTTGGCAACGCTATTCTTTTATAAAATCCATGCGTATGAGCAAATACGAAATCAAGAAAGAATATAAACAGCAGGAAGGGGATCCGCATATCAAACAAGAGCGTCGCCGTATGCATGAAGAAATACAAGAAGGCGCAGGTATTAAAAACGTTAGTGAAGCTGCAGTTGTGATTACGAATCCAAGCCATGTCGCGGTTGCCATTAAATATAAAGACGGCGTTGATCAAGCACCAACGCTTATAGCAAAAGGCGTTGGCAAGCACGCCAAAGAGCTTATTTATGAAGCTCAAATTTTACATATACCCATTATGAGAAATGTGCCTTTAGCTCGGGATCTGCAGTGGTTAAGTATTAACGAAGAAATACCCGAAGAATTTTATGACAGTGTTGCTGAAGTTTTGATTTTTATTCACGAGCTTAATGCTCAACATGAGGTGTCCGCATGAGGATAAACGACGCCCATAACTCATGGGCCAAATATTCGCAGACTATCAACGACTTCGTCACCCCCGCAGGTACTAAAAGATCGAAGAAGCATCTATCGTTTAAAAAAATCAGACCATACCAACGATTTTTGGCTTGGCCCCTTTGCCCCAAACGTCATATTAGCGCTCTATCAGGCTATACCCGTGTACCTCAGTTAGATCTAAGACAGATTGAGCAATTTTTAAAACGTCATGCTTCTTTGGCGCAAACTGAACCGCTTTTAAGAACTTCGCCCTTGCTCAATCACGCTACTCATGAATGGCATGGCCCTGCTTTAGAAAAGGCCGTCGCTATCAAAAGAATGGCAAGTCTCATGCATGAGACTCTTGTTGTCATGAAGTCCTTGACACTTATTCAGGCAACTCATCACCGAGCATAGAGCTGCGAGAACGCGAAACTCGAAGAAAAAATATGACAAAAACTAAAACTGGTCCAGATATTTTGCCTGAAGAATTCGCCGCGATTTTTGCTCTAGGAGAGAATTTTTATAGCCAAGGTTATTATAAAAAAGCTCAAATAATCTTTCACGGTCTCATGGCTATCGATGGTGATAGTCTTATGGCGAGTATAGCCTATGGCGAATCATTGCTCATGGATGGGCAAAGTCATAAAGCTCTCGCTCATTTTAGCCTCGCGAGTCAACAATTTGTTACGAGTTATCGCGTAGCTTTGGGGGGGGCTAAATCGTGTATATTACTTAATCGATTCGACGAAGCCCGGGCTTTTTTACAACCCATAATCGCCGGCCAGCTTAAAGTGACACCTGAAATTAGCCAAGAAATTCAGGCGTTATTAAGAAGATTGGAGTTTCGCTAGATCGCTTGCTTCATGATCGGTTTTTTATTATATAAAATATATAGGATCATCCGTTCTGTGTATATTAAAATAGATTATTAATATTATAAATAAGGCGGGGAAATATCATGAAATATAAATATATTATCTGGTCTAGTATTGCCGCGTTAGCTTTAACCTTGGCAAGTTGTACACCTGGCCCTGGTGCCTATATTAGCAAGCGCATCGAAAGGGCTAAATTGCTGAATGAAATTAACGATACTGTTGATGGTGCAAAGATCAAAAATGATGCCATAGGCCAAGAGGCGACCAAAGCTCTGCAGTCTTCTGTTTCAGAAGCCATGCAAAAGCATTGTAGCCGTCAAGAGATAAGTACGTTGGTGAGGAGTGAAAACTGTTATGTTGATAAGCTTAAAGTAATTAGAGATAACAAAGATCCTCATGCTGTGGCAGCAGCTAAAACTGCGTGTTATGCCAAAGATATTAAAAAAGGGGATTATGAAACACAAATTAGTGATACCTGTAAGGGCGCAATCATGACGCTCGTGAAAGCGCTCAAATCTTAGATTGGGCCAACTTTAGTCTTAAACCGCTCGAGAAATAAGGGCGGTTTTTTAGAGCGGTGGTTGATAAGAACTATAAAAATCTGTAATTACTTATATGCGCATTTAACCATAGCGCTTTTGAACCTGGGATTTTATGAACAAAAAATATATTATTTTTCTGTGTGCTGCATTGACGCTTATGCTCAGCGGTTGCGAGTCTTGCAAGGGTCGTTTGTCTGGCCAAGGTGCCAATAGCCCGGCTGGGGTCCTCGTCGATAAGCACATCGAGTATCTAAAGCTCACTGCTCGCCAGGCTTTTAGTCAGGAAGACAAGGCAAACAAAGCACCTGAAGAGATCGAGCGTGCCGTGGCAGAAATTGACAAGACAGGAAAAGACATAAAATCAAGTTATGTCGTAAAAATAAAAAATTCCTGCAAGCCAGAAGAAATTGATGCTACTGACAAGTTGCTTACTTGTGTGAATGGCGCAATGACTGAAGCTTCAGCAAGCCAAGTTGAAGATTTCGATGGTTTTATTTTTGAAAAATGCAACACTCTTGAAGCTCCCAAGACACCGGAATGCTCCAAAGTAATTACCGAATTTTTTGAAGAATTCGATAAAGCCAAAAAATAAGTTTGCTAACGAAAATTAGCCGCTATTATTTGGCGGCTTTTTTCTAGGGCTTCTATAAGCATGCTTAAAAATTTTCGCGTCTGTTCTAACCAGGCATATTCTTGCATAATTTCTTGTTTCTGCGCAGCATCCGGCGGGTTTTTACTGTTGAGTCTTGTACCTAACTGAGCGCGACGCTCATGCAAGTTCTTGATTTCGCACTGGATTTGATGCTCAAAACGGCTGTGCGATTCACCCAGATTGGTGTTTGGCCTATATTGGTTGGATATGTGTGTCATGCTATTGCCTCTAAAAATGCTCACGAGTGCTTATAGAGACTCATAGGGTGCTTTGGTTAAAAAATCCGGGTAATTCATATGAATAATATTTCTGAATCTTTTGATAATTGGCAATGGCAAATAAAAAATAGTATGAAGAGCATCGAGGATCTCAAGAATTTTTTACCTCTTAGCGCTGCTCAGAAACAATGGCTCGACGAACATTTCGCTAAAGTGCCCTTGCCCTTTATGATAACGCCCTATGTGGCGTCGTTAATGGATAATAGTGCACAATGTCCCATATTTTCTCAAATGATTTCAAGTCAACAAGAACTTGTTGTTGATGATTTAGAGCTAAGAGATCCTCTTGGCGAGGAAGAGCGAGAAAAAGTTCCGCATTTAGTGCATCGTTATCCAGATAGAGTGTTATTTTTAGCAACCGATCGATGTGCCTCTTATTGTCGTTTTTGCACGCGAAAACGCATGGTCGGCCAGGGTCCGACACCGCGTCGTGATCAACAAGAAGACGCATTTCGTTATATAGAACAAAATAGTGCCATCAAAGAAATAATTTTTTCCGGTGGTGATCCCTTAATGCTGAGCAATAATCGTTTAGATGAGCTCTTTTCGCGTGCTGTTGCTATTTCTCATATAGAAATACTACGTATTCATTCGCGTATGCTGTCTTTTGCACCTATGCGCATTGATCAAGAATTGGTAGATATTTTTAAGCGTTATGCGCCTTTGTATTTGGTAACCCATTTTAATCACCCAAAAGAGCTTAGTAAACAAGCGCTCAGCGCACTACACAGGCTTCATGAGAGTGGAATTATCATACTTAATCAGTCGGTTTTATTAAAAAATATTAACGACAGTGCAGAAATTCTTAGTGAACTCAATAGAACCCTCGTGAGAAATCGCGTACGGCCTTATTATTTGCATCTATGCGATGTTATTACCGGTGCATCACATTTTCGTGTTTCTTTAGAGCGCGCGCTGCAAATTATGAGCGAAATGCGGGGGCATATCTCAGGTCTTTGTATGCCGACGATGGTAATCGATATACCCGGGGGTCATGGCAAAGTACCTTTGGTGCCCAACGCCATAGTAGACGAGGACGAAGATTTTATTTATCTGAGTGGCTTTAAAAAAGGACGTGCGGCATATCCTAAGCGTTAGTTTTTTGGGGCTTATTTTATAAAAAATTCGTGCATGTATTTATGATAATAATTAAGTAATAAAACCTAACTAATTTCCCGGGTTTTATTATGTTATTTATTACTCAGTTGTTTTCATTGGTTTTTATTCTTAATGCTCTTATATCTCACACTGTTTTTGCGGCTGATTGCCGAAAAGTGGGAGAGACTGCTCATCACATGATTCCCAATGCTTCACTTAAAGATCTGCCGCTTAAGCTAAATCAGTTTCTTCATGGAAGCGATCAGGAAGCCGCGCGTAAAGCAGCCACTATCAAAATCGTTTTTCTCATCGCTTCGAATCTAAAAAACTACACATGGGCTAAAGAGGCCGACAAAATATCCAATCTCAGAGGCTCAGTGCAACTGCTCAACGAACTTCCTGACCGATCTGATAGTAATTTTAATATGTTTCCCATGAATCTTGTCTCTGGTCCTCAAGCAGAATGCCGCACTGACGATGTGCATCTGGGAAATGCTCTCGATTCATTGATTCTTTCTGGTCCCTATGCAAATTCGCCATGCGGAAATACTCTGCGCGATATTGGCAGCGCAATCTTGGAGTTTCTCAGAACCAGTGACAGCAAAAATCTGGATGCGCTTTATGAAAGCATGAAAAAACATGCTCAAGTTTTGTTTAAGTATGGGCGTGAAAAACAAAGATTTTCACTGGCCATGTGGTCCTATGAGCCTGAAAGCGCTGAATCCGATTTAGGTAGTGCTATCAAAAGATATCGCGCAGCAAAATCCAGCGATGACGAGTCGAAAAATCTTAAGCAAAGTCATATAGGGGTGCGAACTTCTTATCCTCTTTCCGCATGCTGGTTACCCATTAAAGATTAAGATTATTCTTAAAAAGCCAAAACCAGTGGCTGACCTTCAAGTGCTGTGTAGAGACTTTGGCTTGATAAGACTTTTTTGACGTAGTCGCGGGTCTGCTGAAAAGGTATACGTTCTATAAAGAGCTCGATAGGTAAATCACCACAATTATCGAGCCATTTTTGTACCTGATGAGGACCTGCGTTATAGGCAGCTATAACTAAATGCGTAGCGCCGAATTGGCGCTTGAGTGTTGCCAGTAAAAGAGCGCCAAGTTCGATCGCCACTTTGGGTTCTTTTAAGAGCTCAGGATCAAACTTCTCAAGGGCCAGCTTATCTGCAAGATCATGGGCAACGAAGGGCATCATTTGCATGAGTCCTAAGGCACCCCGATAACTTTTTGCGTCGTGAAGAAAACCACTTTCTGCACGAATAATCGCATAGAGAAGGCTTTTATCGATGTCGTATTTGCGACTCATTTCGTCAATAATAGGCTTATGCGCACGTGGATAGGAAGAGCGAATAGCGGGAGGTGCTACGAGCATATTATTTTTTATGCGTGCCTGAGGTTTGAGTATATGAGAGCGCTGCCAGGCATCATGATAAAGTCCCATGCTCTGTAAAAGAGAGAGCCTGTCTTGAGCGGGCATATCGGTTGTTAGTATGAGATCACGTGCTTCGTCTTTAAAGCCTAAGTTATAAAGCGTGAGCGCTTTTTCGCATGTCGCGTTTTTGCAAAGCGTTTTTTGGACGAGTGCGTCGGCTGAAACCGCTTTGGTGCTGGGGGCTTTAAGGCCTAGAGCCTGGCGTGCGAGAAGTACGTAATATGAGGGATCGTTTGAGTTAGCAAGCTTTTGTAAGAATGCGTTGCCGGCATTTTTTTTGTAAAAATAATTAAGTGTATAGCCGAGAAAATAAGTATATTTATCCCGGTCTGGGCTCTTCTTAAATTTATCTAATAATTTATGCAAAAAACGCTGAGCTTTCACAACATCCTGTGTTAAAAGTGCACTTAATGCCTGATACCAGAGATAATTTTCGTGAAAACTACTATTTTCTAGCACGCTCTCACACTGTTGCCAGCGCAATTGAGCAAGGGTGTAATAGCGAGCTTCGTAGAGTGAAAATCCTGCAAAAAAGCAACCACGAGCTTTAACTACTTTGTCGTTTGAACTTTCGGCCATACGGGTATAATAATGCGAAGCCTGCATGGGACGATCTATTTTAGAATATCCCCAGCCACAACTTTCCAAATCTTGGCTCAGGGCATCTTTATGCTGAGCGCGCGCCTTTGCCCAACTTATGCCTTTGTCAAACTGGTTGCTGAGCATGAGGGCTTTTATAGCAAAGCCATGTAAAGCGCTTATATCTTCGCGATCTTTAAGATTTTTGGGCGATCTTTTTTTAATTTCTTGTTTAATTTCAGATACAGCCCGATCGAAAGCCAGATTTTCAATAAGTTTATTAAAACGCGTTTCGATTTGTTGAATATCAAAATACCTATGCGCCAAATTTTTAACTTTTTCAGTCTCAAGCGCATAGTTTGAGGTTGGGAATCTGATCAAGAGCTGCTTAAATATTTCATCGGCTTTCTTATGCTCGCCCATGATGCTCAAAGAAGTGCCCACGTTAAAGAGCAAAGCCTCTTTATCGCCATATCCACGATCCAAAAGCTCTTGGTGAGTTTTTATTACTTGTTGATGATCTTTTTGTTTGAGGGCAACTTCGGCTAGAACTTGCATAATTCGTGTGCGAAAGTGAGCAGATCCTGGTGCCCTATGGGTATCCAAAAGGGCCATCGCGAGATTCTTAGCTTGGGCATGGCTATTATTTTTTAATTCAGCAAAAGCCTGAGCTAGTATAAAATAATCTCTGAGCTCAGGCATTTTTTCTGCAGCACGAGCAAAATAGCGAGAGGCTTCGCGTGGATTATTATGAATCAAGCTTAAGCGGGCTAAAAGCGCTGATCGACAACCTTCGTAATTATTATTAGTATATTTTTTATTTTTTAGATCTTGTTCTATTTGTAATAACTCTTTCTTGTCTATTTGATCAAGATTACTCAAAAAATTATTATTACGGCAAGGATTAAAAATACCTGCAGTCGATAAGCATGAGCCAAAAAGAACTAAGCAAGAAATAATAATAAACTTAAGAAACTCAATCATATTTCAATAATTCCTTGCCGAATGCCTTCTGTGACAGCTTCGACACGATTATTCACATCAAGTTTTTGATAAATATGCTCAAGATGTGTTCTAATAGTTGCTTTTGATAACTGCAAAACGGCCGCAGCTTCGTTGTTGCTCAAGCCTTTGCCTATAATTTGTAGGCATTCTAATTCGCGAACGGTTAGTAAAGCAGAAGCTTCGTTGCTTTTAAGCGTTTTTCTCTCGGCGTCTATAAGAGCATGGGGGGTGCCTTGTAGAGGCATAGAGAAATATTTAAGCAAACGACGTGCCAGCGTTGGCTGTATTACCGTGCCGCCATGAAAGACATCCAAAATAGCTTCATGAATTTTAGAAGCTAAAGCGCCTTTTAATATATAGCCAGCAGCGCCAGATTTTATTGCTTTGAGTACTTTATCTTCGTCTTCAAACACGGTGAAAATAATTATTTCGATTTTTGTATCGAACGCTTTAAGCGCTTTAGTAACTTCAATGCCACTAAGACGCGGTAATCCCAAATCACATAAAACAACATGAGGAGGCTGCGCAAGCGCTTTTATGTCAGCCAGGGCATCCTCACCCGACATGGCAGAGCCGACTAAGATAATATCAGGAAAAGATGCGAGCAATTTTTCTTGGGCTTTGAGAATAGCCGGTTGATCTTCAACTATGAAAAGCCGAATTGGAGTCATAAGTCACCCTGCGAAAACAAATACCAAAAGGGCACATATCTGACCTAGACAAGACTAAAAAGCCCCGTCAGCAAAAAGCTTAAGATTAGTTGACTAAAACATGAGAGTAGCGAGACCGGTTAAGTATAAAATTAACGAGACTATAAAGAGCGCTATAAATATAAAAAAAATAATCTTGGCAACGCCAGCAGCAGCTAAACAGATACGTGTGAAGCCAAAAAGAGCTGCCAAAACTGAAATTACCAAGAATATGACCGTCCAGACTAACATATAAACTACCCGGCTGGCTCTAATTATAAGTGCTTATTTTTATGTATAGATTATATCTAATTATATCTAAGGGAATTTACCCATAAGCACTAAGATTAACACTATGAGAAATATAAGCCCAAAAATACCTCCGGGGAAAAAACCCCATTTACGGCTGTAGGGCCATATTGGAATCGTGCCTAAGACCAGCAAAACAAGCACGATTAGCAAAATAGTACTTAACATGGTGGCCTCCTTGCAGATAAATTATGCTGCAGGATATTTTTTATAATAATTATAATTATTAATTACTATCTAATTTAGATATAACGTCATGGGTAAAATATTTCAAGTTCGAATTATTTTATATATTTATTAATATCTTAGCATGGTACAGAAAGTTCAACTTGGGTGCCGCAATTAAGCTCGCTCACGATGGCAAGCGCACCGCCTATTTGGCGTGCTCGGTCATGCATGTTGGTGAGCCCGTAGTGGTGACGCCGATTTGTATCCAGGGCAAAGCCGAGGCCATTATCTTCAATGCTGAGCTTAATTATGCCATGATCACGCACGCATCTCACCGTTATGAGCGAAGCTTGTGCATGCTTGAGGGCATTCATGAGTCCTTCTTGGACGACCCGACAGCAGGCCACTTGTTGCTCGGGTTTAAGATCGGCAAGATGATAGATCCCAAAAGTTTCAATGCGTATATGATGGCGATCGCGCATATTTTCACATAAGAGCGCTACTTGCTCGGCTACGTCGAAATCCTCGCGCAAAAACGCGATTGAGCGCCTCATATCGTCAATAGAAGCAAGGGCTCCCGTTTTGATTTCGTTGAGATCAGCGTGAATACCTAAGTTTGGATCAAGCGCAAGCTGCATATAATCAACTTGCATGATGACACTGGTGAGCTGTGCACCTATACCGTCATGAAAATCCTGAGCAAAACGCTGGCGTTCTTTAAGTATGGCTAAGTCTCTCAGTTTTTTTTCGATTTTCACTAAAGAATGCATGAGGCGCTGTTCTCGTGATTGCACCAGTTGAATAAAAAAAATGCTGAGTGCATCCAAAGTACAAAAAAGCAAAAGATGGCTTAAAACGGCGACAAAAGGCGGATCGGAGCCTCCCCATAGCGTCATGAATGTCGCGATAGGAACAGCAAGAAGCGGCGCACTTATAATAAGAGGGTTATGAAAGAGTACTAAAAACATGAGCGTAAAAAGCGGATGTAGTGCCATGAAAGGAGAAAATAAGTAGTGAGAGTTTTTAGTTATATAAATATGAATAAATAAATCCAAAAATAGTGTCACAAGATGAAACCAACGGCCATATTTTTTATGATTTTTAAATTTAAAACAGAAAAAAGCTCCGGTGAATCCCGAAAAAATAAACAAAAAAGTGCTTGTATTATGAGGGAATTTTATAACAGAATTGGTGAGAGATAATATAAATAATAAAAAGTAAAAGCAATAAATAGCCAAGCGACCAAAAAATATAGCTTGTGCTCTAAATAAGAAGCTTTTTTGCAGGCGTATTCGAAAAGGATTTTTTTTCGTAGAGCGTCGCACTGATAGGCCCTATTTATTCTTCTGCTACATAGCCCGTATCGGAAATTATTTTTATAATATCTTTTCTGCTTACGTTTGAATAATGCTTAACAATAGTATTAATATTACTCGAATCTATTTCAAAATTTATCTCGGCAGAAACTATGCCAGGGTGGCTTTGCAGGCTGGTCTTAAGAATATTACTGCAATCAGCGCAGGTAAATCCTCCAACTTTGAAGGAGTCGGTAACGAGATTATCTTCTTTCTTATCTTTTTTATTATTATTTTCATCAGCGCCTAGGGAAATATTAGGGGAAGGGGCTATTTCACAGTTGCTAAAAATTAGTGGGCAAGCAAGAATTAAAGCTATAAGAAGAGAGCGTAATAGAGAATTCATGGTTGTAGCTCCTTTTTTTAAACAGCAAAGCTCTATATGCAAATATTTTTCATTTTTTGGCAGAGGGGTGGCTATGGGATTGCTCTCAAGCGATAGTGATGGCGATAAAGGCCTATTTAGCGATATAAACGTAACGCCGCTCGTTGACGTGATGTTAGTGCTCCTGATTATCTTTATGGTAACGGCTCCTTTTATGATCGAAACTATAGGAGTAAATTTGCCTAAAGGCGCGGGGGCTGAGGCTCAAGGACAAACGACACCGCTTACTATTAGTATAACTAATAAAGGCGAATATTATATTGCGAAGCAGCTTTTTACTTCGGAAGAGCTGAGAACTTTTCTGAGCGACAATCCTCGTATCAAAAATGGTGAGGCTATTTATATAGAAGCTGATCAAGAGACGAGGCATAAAGTTCTTGTCGATGTCATGTCGTCTGCTTATTTAGCAGGGGCTGCTAAGATAAATATCATGATGGAAAGGCCCTAGAGTTAAAACTATGCAGATCGGCATTACGACAGTTATAAGCATATTATTACACGCGGCACTCATAGCGGTGTTAAGTTCGGGTTTTTTTGGGCGTCTTAAGCCTGCAAAAAATATTACGGCACTCCAAGCACGACTCATGCTGAAAGAAAAGCCGCGCGATCCTGAGCTCTTGCCGCGCAAAGATGCTCTGCCGCCAAAAACCCAAGAGCCAAGCCCTAAGCCTATTGAGCCCCCCAAGACGCCCCCCCCTGCCGAAAAAAAACCTGAGCCTAAAGCTGAACCCAAGTCTGAATCGAAACCTGAATCAAAGCCCGTGCCTAAGCTTGAACCAAAGCTTGCATCTAAACCCGTGCCCAAGCCTCCTGTAAAAGCACCCACGAGTTATGCGCGAGAATTAGCTCGTTTGAGTGAAAGCTTTGCAGCCGAACTTTCTGCCGACGCCAAAGAACACGTTGATGATATAAGCGATGATGGCAGCTATTTTGATCAAATTTACTTACTCATAAAAAAATCTTTCGTAGTCCCTGCGCATATCAACGGCCCCCGGGGCCAGAGCTTGCAGGCAGTGTTGCGTTTATTTTTATCGGCCAATGGCAATCTTGCCCGTTTAATTTTAGAACAATCGTCTGGTGATGATCATTTTGATAAAGCCGTCATGGATGGGACAAGAAGAGTCAATAACTTTGGTGCGGTGCCTTTGGCATTACAGCGCACGCTCAGTGAAAATGGTGTAATCGTAGAAATGTGTCCTTTTAAGTGCCAAGAACAACGTCATGGTGGATGAGTGCTATGTATTTTAGATTTATTTTTTTAAGTATCGGGTTTCTGTCTTGTAATTTGGCAGCCGATGTCCCAGCAGGTGCTCTTGCTAAGACAGCGCCAGAAATTAAAGAGCCACCTGTGAGCGCTGCTAAGGGCACGAGCGATGTGCAGGGGGCATCTCGTTTGCGCGTGGAAGGTGCTGAGTTTAAGACATTTAATCTCTTCTTTCCCCCAGCTCAGTTAAGTCTGTTTTCCAATAATCTTGAACGTAAATACAGCGAAGATATTAGACAAATTATAGAGCGCGACTTGGCTATTACCGGTGGTTTTAAAATTATCACCGGCTCTGGCGTCGCCCAAAAAATCGACAACGAAGCTTTGCTTAAGCAAAAAGGCGCCGAAGGTGTGACTTATTTAAGTTTGAGCTTTAATGGGTCTGTCATACGAGCTGTTATAGAGCACAAAAATTTTATTACGCCCCAAGGAGCCAAATATACTTTTGAAGGAACAACGGCTCAGCTGCGCCGCCTTGCTCACCAGCTCGCACGAAGCATCTATGAGAATTATATTGGTCCTGAAGACTTATTCTTGCGTCAGATAGCGGCAGTTAAAAAAGCTAAGAATAGTAGTCAGGTAGTCTTGTTAGATTTCGATGGCCAGGGAGAGATTGTTATTTCTTCGGGCATTTCTTATAAGAGTACTCCTTATTTTTCCCCTGACGGTAAGACTATTTTATATACGATAATTTCTGATGAAGGCCAGCGAATTGTCGAGCAAGAAATCGGTTCTAAAAATATACAAACGCGCACTCATCACGCGGGCAATAATATGGAAGTCCGTGTATTACCAGATAATAGCGGGCTTTTGGCGACGCTTAGTCTTGGTAAAATCGAGCAAATTTATAAGTTAACGCGTTCAGGTGAGATAATTAGTAAAATTACCGATGGATGGGGGCCTAATTTATCACCAAGCATCAGTGCCGATGGCAAAAAAATGGCCTTTGTATCTAATCGCTCGGGGACTTCTCAGATCTATGAGCAGATTTTAGATAGTAAAAGTCCTCCCGAACGTCTGTCTCCCCAGGGGCGTTATAATCAAACACCGCATTATAGCCCTGATGCGAAGCTCATTGCTTTTACGGGTCGCGATGAGCAAAAAGTTTTGGATGTATTTTTACTTGAGCGCAGTAGCAAGCGTGTATCGCGTATAACCCAAAATCAAGGGCGTAATCAGGAGCCCTATTTTGTGCCTTCGGGTAATTTTGTTGTATTAAGTTCGGAACGTGCCGGGCATGCTCAAAGCCCGGAGCTTTATCTCGCGAGCCTCAACGGCAATCATCAATATCGCCTTACGACCACGGGGGGCTATGTTACACCGGTCGTAAGGCCGGGTATAGTACGCTAGAAGATCTGGGCGATCGTTGTTTTATCAAGTGCTTAGTGCTTTTCTTAATGAATGGTGGTGGCATGTACGACATGGGTTGTTACGATAGGGAAATGCAGGTTGTACCTTTATATCGATTTGCTTATAAGTAGGTCAGGTGTGCAATTAGGGTGCGCCTGGCCATTTTTTTTTAAGCTTCTATAAGTAACTCCTGGTTAATTAAAAAACATAGGTTCCTATGTCTCATACAAAGCAAGCAGAAATTTGCCAAATGTTTGATCGCATCGCGCCTACCTACGACATGGTCAATAGGATTTTATCCTGGGGCCAGGATCATCGCTGGCGCAAAGCTTTGGCGCTCAAGCTTCCTGCCAAGCGCGAGCTTCGTGTTCTTGATATAGCAACCGGCACTGCAGATGTGCTTTTAGCCCTGCATGAAGAGCGTGGTGACTCATGTCTGTGGGGCATTGATCTGAGTGCTTCGATGCTCGCTCTGGGTCAAGAAAAAATCAAAGTTCGTGGCCTTTCTCAAATTAATCTTCAAGTGGCCGATGCATGTGCTTTGCCTTTTGCTCATAATAATTTTGATGTGGTGACTATAGCTTTTGGTATCAGAAATATTAGTAATATAGCTCAGGCTTTTGCTGAGATTAAACGTGTCTTAAAGCCTCAGGGTCAGGTGCATATTCTCGAATTTTCTTTGCCCCGCAACAAAGTTATTAAATATTGCTACTTGGCCTATTTTCGTTACTGGCTCCCGCTCGTTGGGGGATTTTTATCAGGCGAAAGAGAAGCCTATAAATATCTCAATCGTACGGTAGAAAGCTTTCCCGAACCACAAATTTTTAGCGGGCTCTTAGCTCAAGCAGGCTTTAGTAATATAACAATAACACCCTTATCTTATGGCATAGCGACCCTCTATAGCGCAGGAATAGCCTAAGTGCAGGTTATTACTTTAAAGCAGCAGCAGGTAGCAAATATTCATGCGGGTGCTGCTCTTTTGCTTTCGTGGGTAGAAAAACTCAAAGACCCAGGCGAGGGCTTGTGTGCCCAAATATTATTAAAGACGCTCGATATAGAGAAATTTTTGCAGGCAAACGCGGGCCTTATGCGAGCCTATTTTAGGAGCCGTGACCAGGATTTTGAGCTTGGCGGGCTTGGCGTTGCTCATAAGCTTCACGACTTTGGTGAATTCTTAACGGCTCATCAAGCACGGCTTGGCCCCGACCAGTTTTATATGGGGGGCATGAGTTTTGATAAGCGTGAGAGCCAAGCTCGAGAATGGCGAAGTTTCGAGAGAGAGCTTTTTTTTCTCCCTCTTTTGCAGATAAGCAAACGCCAGCATCGCATTGTCATGATGATTAATTATCTCCCCCATGCTCATGTTCCGTTTGAGGCATGGCGTGATCATGCGCTCAGCGTGCTGAGAGTTCAAAATGAGCCTTATGCGCTTTTAGAGCTAGAACTTAAGAGAATTAGATATAGCGAAGAGCCCAACTTTGCTGCTTATGCCAAAAATATAGAGCATGCTAAGAATATATTTAAAACTAGTTCTGATTGCAGAAAAGTAGTGCTAGGTCGTCGAAATACTCATATTTTTTCACAAAGTTTTGATCCGGCGCGACTCTTTTTTTTACTCGTTAATAAATCCCATAAAGGATTTAGCTTTTTGCTTGATGCAGGTGCTGGCAGCGTTTTTTTTGGCGTGAGCCCAGAGCTCTTGTTTCGACGTTTAGGAAGAAACTTTGAAACTGAATCGCTCGCGGGTACCCGTCCGCGCTCAAGTGATAAAAACGAAGATGCGCACCTACAAGAGGAGCTTTTTAATAGCTATAAAGATCAAGTTGAGCATGCGCTTGTTTGTGAGCATATAGAACAAAATCTCAAAGAATTTGGCGCGACTGATTTGTTTACTTCAAGATTAGAAGTTATGTCTTTGTCTTTTGTTCAGCATTTGGTTAAGCGCTATCATGGTCATATTAGTGCGGGTCTGAGCGATGATCATATTATAAAAGCTTTGCATCCAACACCGGCAGTCTGTGGGCTTAATCGCCCTTGGGCCCTTGATTTTATTCGAGAACACGAAGGTTTTGACCGTGGTTTTTTTGCCGGACCCATAGGTTATTTTGGCTGCGACCAAGCAGAATTTGCAGTTGCCATACGCTCAGCGCTTTACTTTGAGCGCAAGCTTCATATCTATGCAGCGTGCGGCATTGTTGCCGAATCTCAGGCTGAGCAAGAATGGGAAGAACTTACTAATAAGCAAAAAAATATTACGAGCATATTAGAAATATTATAAAAAATACGCGAATATGTGCGTAAGAAAAAAATCAGTAAAGACAATTACTAACGATACGTTTACGACAGCACGTGTTGTTGCCCGGCCAACGCCTTTGGTTCCAAGGTCGCATATCATGCCTTCGTAACATCCTACCAGTGCTATGCCAAATCCAAAGAAAAAAGTCTTGGTGAGGCCAGATATAAAATCAAGTATTCTAATAGTAGACAAAGAAGTAGTATAAAAAGACAAGGGACTTACACGAAATTCGATCCAAGAAAGAAGAATAGCCCCGATTCCTCCAATAAGCGTCGCTAAGACTGTCACGAGGGGCAACATAAAAGTAGATGCAATAATGCGGGGAACAATAAGCTTTTGAATTGGGTTTGCGCCTAAAGCTCTCAGAGCGTCTATCTGTTCAGAAACTCTCATAGAGCCAATTTCCGCCGCCATACCTGCACCCACGCGGCCTCCTACGACGAGGGCCGTAAAAACGGGTCCGAGTTCGCGAAATAAAGAAACGCTGGTAACGCGGCCTATAAAAGACACGGCGCCAAGTTTACGTAAAGTTATTCCAAATTGAAAAGCAAATACCACACCGACGAAAAAAAGCGTAATAGCAGCAATAGGCATTGAGCCCAAGCCCACATGAACGCACTGGTCCTTGAGCTCATGAGTAACAAAAGGACGATGAAAAGCAAGTTTGAAAAATTGTCCCGCAAGCCTGCTCAAGCCTCCTAAATAAATCACGCGTTGGCGTATGAAAGCGCCAGCTATTTCGAGCCATCGAGAAGCCTGAGATTTTCTCATAGGTCAGCCTCAGCCCAAAAATTTTTGATAAATATATCAAAATCAGCCGCTAAATAAGAAGCAGATAAAGCCGAGCTAAAAACCATGTCGTAGATGCAGCGATTTTTTCTGAAAACCATAGTTTTCAAAAATCGATCGACACCGTCTACGCGAGCAGTAACTTCAGAGACAAGAGCTTCTCGAGCAGCAATGGGTATACGCTCTTGCTTCACGTAGTTAATATTACTAAGCCCAACGAGAAGCTGGCTTGTGAGAACTTCGAGATCACTATCACTGAATTTATCGCATTCGGCATTTACATAAATATCAGCCAGCTGGCTTTGATGCTCGTAAAATAAATCGGCACCTTTGAAAGATTTTTGTAACCAGTGAGAAGGCGCTTTGAGGCCATAGTGGGTGTGATTTTTTTTGACCTGGTTCTTGAGTGTACTGGTGCAACTCATGAGCAACAACGCTGAAAACAAAATTATATTCTTCATAGTTTAAGATTATCTCAGTGGTGTTAAAAGTGGCTGCGGGGGCAGATTAATTAATTGTGCCTGATTTTCTAATGCTGCCATGGCGACAGGCTGAGAGGAAATTTTAAAAAAGAGCTTCTTTTTATAACCCATGGCATCGCCCGCAAACTGGTAAGGCAATTCTTGACTCGATTCTATTGACACGTCTTTTACTAAAAAATCAAAAAGTTTGGGATGGCGAAAAGTTCCCTGCCAAATGCCTGGATAAAAATTAGCCAAAGCGGTTGGCAAAGGTACTGCCGCAATACGTAAATGCATATAGCCCGGGCGTTTGTAGGCAAAAGGAAACATCTTGATGCCATAGCCCAGGCTGGCAATAGTGCCTACGCAAATAAGGGGAGCTGCTCCTTCGTAAAGATGAGCGCCTTGATCGATAAAAATTTCTTCGTCTTTATTTTTAATACGGCAAATACGATAAGCACAGGCTGAACTTCTAATAATAACCTGCGCTGCTGGCTTTCGAGCTTGTCGAGGAATGGTTCTAAAGAGCCCAGCAATGGTAAATCCCAAAAAAGAAGAAAAAAACTTACGTAAGGGTCCGGCAGAATATATTTTCTTAACGGCCTCAAAGTCATTCATGAGTTCGCCATCGTAACCGATGCCAGCGAAAGGGGTAAGTTGCCCTTCGGCCGTCTCGACCATAGAGACCAAAAGAGGTTTGAGATTTTTACCACCAAGAATGGCTTTTATATCGTCTTCAGGTTTTTGAGCACCAAGCAAGCGCGCAAGGGCGTTGCCGGTGCCAAGGCGTAAGACGCCTTGACGAGGAATGAGCCGATGAGGATGTTTTTTGGCATAGGTGCTTAATAAATTAATAGTACTAACAACAGTGCCATCCCCGCCGCCACTAAAAAGATAGGCATAATCTTTTTGCATAATAGTCTCAATGTGACGTTCAGCTTCTAAAAGACTCTTAGAAAAATAAAGATCACCAGAGGGGATGAGACTGGCTAAGTGCTGTATTTCAGATTGAGTAACGCTCTTGGCGTTTTGATTTAGTAAAAAAGCTACCCTGCCTGTACTGGCTTTTTTAGCAGCACTCATGTTAGTCACCGGTCCTTTATGAGGCCATCATGGACTATAGACATAGCATGGTTGAGTATTTCATCGCTCATAATTACAAAAATTTGCGAACTTCCCGTAATTAAATCAAGCATTTCGAAATTATTTTTTTTACATATGTCTATGAGTTTTTTAATAACTATAAGAATAGCTTGTTGATGAGCAACATGAATAGTAATAAGAGCAAGACCGGCTCGAACCTGAGCGTTAAGAAGAGGAGGCAGCTCTTGAGCGATGTCGTTGGAGGCATAGCCTATTAAGTTATTATTTTTCCAAGAACCACAGAGAAAAAATCCATCGCCCAAATTTTCTAGATCATGTTGTAAAAGCTCAAGACGAATGACTCCCCGCAAATGCGTAATACACCTAACAAGCTGATTTTTTGGGTTTTTCATGGGTATTTCACCTATGCGTGTACCAGTGTCAGATTTAGTGCTCTGGGCGAGTAATAATTCTACGCCTAAATTTTGAGCGAGTCTCGCTGCATCGTGAGCCAAAATTTTGGCACCATAGAGAGAGAAAGAACAAGCTTGGTCATAATCAAGTTCGCTAATAAGCTCAGCGTGAGCTTTAATACGCGGATCTATAGACATAAAACCAGGAACATCGCTATAAATTTCACAAATTCGGGCCTTGAGAGCTGCTGCCATAGCAACAGCAGTAGTATCTGACCCTCCTCTTCTGAGGGTCGTGATTTCATGAGCACGAGAGACGCCCTGAAAGCCTGCTATGATTACGACTTCATAAGATTTGAAAGCCTCTAAAACTCTATAGGGCCTAATAGCTAAAAGCTCGGCACCGCTGTGGCATTCATCGGTAATAATGCCTGACTGAGACCCCGTCAGGCTCAGCGCTTTCACTCCTTGGTGGCATAATGCCATCGCTAATAAAGCCATAGATGAGCGCTCTCCACAGCTCAGAAGCATGTCGAGTTCGCGTTTAGGCGGGAGTGGATTTACTTGTTTGGCGAGGCCTAAAAGCTCATTGGTTGTGTCGCCCATCGCAGATACAACGACGCATATGCGTTGGTTATTTTTAAGTTTATTTTTTATAAATCCAGCTACTTCAGTTATTTTTTGTGGCTGAGCAACTGAAGAGCCGCCATATTTTTGCACAATAATTTCGAAATTATGTTCCATGGCTAAACCTATTCCTATTCTGGCTGCTGAGCAAAAGAGTCAAAGAGATTTTTAAAACGAGTGGCGATATTAACGGGATATAATAATTTATCATCACGTGCCAAAATAGGTAAGTCTGGCATGGGGGTGTTGTTATTATGCGAAAGCTTTACTTCTAGTTCTAGTTTAAACTCGAAATCTGAGTTTTTTGATGCGCTTATAGTAAATAAAGCCGAGACAGGAATATTTTCTTCATCAACTTCTATGCGGCCATTAATGAGCGATTCACGAGTTTTATCGTGTAAAAGCGCTCTCAAAGGAGCATTTTGGGGCAGTGGTTGATTAATAATTTCAAAAAATTTACCGTGTTTAACAAAGTGCTCTTCGAGCAGACATTCGGTGTTGAGCCAGCTAAGAACGTTAAGGGCATCGCCGATCAACGCTTGATAATATTGTTTGTTGCGATTTCCTGATCGCCAATCACCCGTGCGGTTTTTAACGTAGAAATTATGGGCGTCGCTCATAATTTCTAAAAAATGTGAGCCATCAATTTTTTTGGCTACATACATGCGTTCTGGAGTTGTGATTATTTCTACGAGTTCGTTGTTAACAAGTTTTCGTTCTTGGTTATTCAAAGTCAAACTAAGTCGTGAACGATAAGCATAAGTACCAGCACGTGCTCGAGCAGCGAGAAGTTCAGGGGATAGAGCAAAAAGCGAAGTTTTCTTTTCGCTCACTTCTTGATTTTTCGGCGGTTTTGCAAAAATTTTAGTGCACGAGTTGCACCCTTGAAAGAAAATCAAGGGCAAAAAAATCAAAAAAATAGGCACGAATATCTTTGTTTTTTTCATAAAAATTACCTGCGAACTAAGAGCCCGTGGTCTATTTTATAATCTTCGCTTACGACGTCTGATAAGACGAGCTCAGGATCAAGAGAAATTTTTTGTTGCGCTACAACCGCCGAAGCTGCCCGCACAACACGCGCCGAATGATTCTCGCTCGAAAGCATGGTAAGTAAAAGCTTATGAATATGTGGCGATTTGCTATGAGACAGTGCTTCAATACTCAAGAACTGGACGTCATCGCTATGGTCGTTTAAATAAGGAGCGATGAGATCTTCCAAAGAAACTAAATCGAGTTCGCTTAAAGCTGCCAAGAGTTCTTGTTTGCTTTGTACGCTTCGGTGATCGCTTGGTGGCCTCTTTTTGAGTGCTTCGATAAGTAAGCGATTATATTCTTCATCGTCTTTGCAAATCTGTCTATATGCACCAAGGGCATAATTAATTTCGTTTTTTTCTAAAATAAAATTTCGTAAAATAGGCTTCATTTTGTCGCCCAGGGCTACTATTTGTTCGCTGAGCCATTTTTTTTCATCTTCGTCCCAATGCGGCGATTGTACGACAACACAAAAACGGTCCAAGATGCCTCTGAGCGATTCTTCGGTATTCCACTTGAGAAGCTGATCCATGGCCATACGCCGATAATCAGGTTGAGCATAGTGCTCTTTAGCGCGCTGCACCTGTTTAGCGATAGCCTCTGAGCTTGGCTTTTTGTTTGTAAATAAATCCCATAAACCCATGATAAGCTCCCTGTAGGTAGAATTGGATAGCCTAGATAAAAAACAAATAAAATAAGCATATTATGCTTGATAGATTCTTTGCTCTGTATATGCCATGAATTTTCTCTCTGGAGAAGAACGTTCCCGGCTTTGCTTTAGGGTAGATCTAAAAATAGGTAATTGGGGTTTAATTATTATATAATAAATAGTTTTGATAAAATAGCTATTAAGGCTTGATAAAGCGTTTTTGAGTGCCTCATGATGTTGACATATCCCTGATTCAAGCTACGATTCGTACCGAGTAGAAATTTTTTTTGCTGGCAGAGAGAGGTATTTAATGGCCCTGTATAGAAAAGTTATTCCCAAAATAGCTCGGGATATCATTCGCACCCTGTGCGCCCAAGAGGCCATAGAAGTTGAAGAATCACGCATGAGTGAAGCTGAGCTTGATTTAGCTGCAGTCATGGTTGCGCATCTCGATACTGAAGAAGAGGTTAGTCGTGAAGCTGCTGATACACTCGCGCGTCTTAACATGCCCAAGGAACGCTTTGCTCAAATGAAGCAACGATTTGCTGAAAAGCGAGGAATTAAAATTGGCGAAGATGGCGTTGAGTATTTATTGGGCCAATTACTTGAAGCTTTATTTGCCTCAAAAAATATCGACGAAATTTTCTTTGAAGACGTTGAGCTAAGAAAAATTATTAAAGAATGCATGAGTAAATCCCTCAAAGTATCAGAAGAAGTCGAGCAAGAAGCACGCGGTCGCCTTAAAAATATTCAAGAAGGCACCCCAGAATGGGACATTGAATATCCCCGCATGATCGCCCAAATAAAGCGCCAAAAAGGCCTCTAATTAGAAAAAAATAATAACTAAAAAATCAGGCGCTTATAAAAAACGCTTGATTTTTTTCTATTCTCGCGTGTGGCCAAAGCGCGTCACTCCGACTTCGCCTTCGCACGAATAACCCTGTGCCTCTTCTTCCACAGGGGCAGCATCGGCGTTTGTCCAACTGCGTACTCTGGCTGTAGCAAAGTTTGCAACAAAGAACATCTTGCGCATATTTTTCTTAGCGCAGTTATCACTATTTTTAAGAGCTGGATCAACAAGAACTTGTCCACCGATGATGCTCGTGAGCAGAAGCTGGCCCAGGGCAAAGTTTTTCTCATCGAGAAGATTAACGACTTCGTCAGAATTTGCTTCGAGTGTTAGATTATTATTCGCTTTTTTTATAAGATAATAAGTCAAACGCCCTTTGATATCGGCCAATGCTATCCAATGACGATTATTAAAGCTTGGATCGCTTTGAGCTTTTTTCTCGCAGCACGAAGCGCTCTTTTCATCGGGAAAATATGCGACTTGAAGAGGAGCATCAAGTTTTATAGGCAAGCTTATTTTATCATCAGTAATATTTATGAGCTTAAGCTCTTTATCTCCAGCTTTAAACGCCACTGCGTAGCTCTTAAGACCCTCGCCAAAATCGCGCTTTTGCAAGTAAATTTTGTCAGCAGGCATGCCTATATTAATTTCACTTTTCTGAGCGTGCGCTGGATTAATTAATATATTTTTTATAGTGCTAAGATCGAGTTTATGAAGCACGTGCTTTTCTTCATCAGAGATAAGCGCAAATTTTCGGTCTTCATCTATGACTATGTGGCTCGGTTTTTCGCCAAGATCAATTTTTTGGGGCTGAACCTTAGGGTCAATAATACCCGTCTGAGGATCGAGTGCTAAAATACCAATGCTTTTATCATCGCGAAAGCTTAACAAAACATAAACATGATCATCGCCTTGCCAAGCGGCCATGTGAAAGGGGCGAATATTCTTGTCTAACTTTTGCTCTTGAGGGGTAAAAAAACTGAGCCGTTTTTTAGTTTTATCGGGGAAGGCCTGAATGGCATAAAGAGCAGGTAAGGCTTGATCGAGGGCTAAGAAATAGGGGAAATTTTCCTGTTTGCTCGTAATTTTGGCAAGCCTGTGAGTCGCGGGTCCTACTTTGATGGGAAGTGGAAAATACCCGTTGGGCGCTAAGACCATTTCGTTCGATGTTGCATCAAAAACAACAAGTTTTCGCGCGTAGGTCGAAGCGAAAATAATACAACTATGAGCAACGCTCAGTCCATAAGGGTCGCATGGTAATAGAATAGCATCAGAAGCTCTTTTGATACTATTCTGCAAAAAAGGCCGGTCATCGGCGCAGCTTAGGCTTATAAAAATTATTAAGATTAATAATTTGCAAAAAGAAAGCATTTTAGGAGCCTACACGGTTACGAGGAGCTGGTTCAAAGAGCTCGCCTAAATATTTGAGGTCAAAATCAAAAACACCAACTTTTCCCTCGATATTAAAACTCACGAAGACTTTTTTATGATCTTCGTCGATGAGTGCAAAAGCAGGACCGCGTCCATGAAAATCTGAAGCAGCTACGATTGCGAGCGATGAGAGGGTGAGTGAAATAACTCGATTATCGCTAAAACAGGGCACAACAATGCGGTCAAGATCTTGTGATACTGCCATTAAGCTTGCGCCTCGGCAGAGAAGCTGAGTGTCTAAAATTTTTTCTGAATCGAGTTTAATTTTTATTAAACTTTCGGGTGATCGCGCAAGAATCACGGCGATTTCGTCATTTTTGTCGATATAAAAATCCTGAGCTAAAGAAATACCAAAGTCTTCTTGAAGATTAAAAATTTTAATATCGGCGTCGGTGATTTTATTTTTATTCAGAAGATCATCAACTTTTATTTTTAACAAAAGCGCGCCGGTATTTTTTCGTAACGTCGCGAGTTTAAAAGAAACTTTGCGTTTAGTAAGATCGTCTATAAATTCTTTACTCGGCTTTCTTTCTACCAGAATATACAAGTTGGCCTGTGCGACACTGACTTTTTTAGTAAAGAAGTCACCCTTGTATTTTTCCCCGAGCCAATCTTGGATATTCAAAGACTTAAGTGCTTTAAGTGCAGGTTTTTTTGGCTTTTTATTATATTCTATTAAGTCCAAGTGGCCAGAAGATAAGTAGCTTGCTAAAATAATATCGCGCTCAGTTTTTTTTTCTAAAACAGCTAACGCATAAGGGTCGTTGTGGCCTAAATCCAAAGTGGCAGTGTCGGGGCACTTACTAATAACTTCAAAAGGCTCATTGCACAGCGGCTTTGGTGTTAGATAAAGCCTATTATCAGCTCGGCTCGCGAAGATTATATAATCTTCAAAGCTGATAAGCCCTATATCTGGTGGAATCAAGACGTTGGATTTTACCAATTGCTCCCATTTTTGACTGAGATTTTTAATATCTTGTTTAATTTCTTTGGTATCAAAAGCCACTAATCGACCGTAGTCATATTTGCCGTCTGAATCTTGAGAGCTGAGCAGAAGTGTCTGGCCATTTATTGCCATGGCAAAGGGAAAATGCATGACCAGCTTTCCTGGCAGGACTTTTTCGGGCACGGGAGCGCAGCTTACTATGAGGCTTAGGCCCAGTGTGCTCCATTTAAAAAATCTAGTTTTGAACAAGTCTTTACCTATATTTACCTATATTTTACAAAAGCTCGGTCCAACCATGCATGGCTAGAAATCGACCGTCAAGTATGGCGCTTCCGACTTGACCGATGAGTTTTGCTTATTTAAACAAAATATATGCCCAGATGGCGGAATTGGTAGACGCGCTAGGTTCAGGTCCTAGTGAAGTTTTTCTTCGTGGAGGTTCGAGTCCTCTTCTGGGCACCACCGACGATTTTTCCTGTGATCCAGACTACTAAGCTTAGAACTAAAACTTCCCGAAAATATGGGTAGCTTAGGCCCAGCGTAAGACAAACTAATTTAATAAAAAAATTGGCAAGTAAAATAAGCAAGCTTATGCGCATGATCCAGGCTTCCCCATGAGATGGGCGCCATAAAAAAGCCAAGGGACAAAGACTCTTTTCTTCTTTTCTCATGTTAATGGCCAAAATAAAGAGCGCCAGCGAGCCCGATTCCCAGGCAATAAGAAGCAAAAATAAAAAGGCGCTGTGTCGATAAAAAATCCATGAACCATTTAATAACTAGATAACCGGTAAGAGCAGCGCTTATAAAACCTATAGCCAAGGGTATAAGAAGATGATTTATGAGATGAGCATCGTGAATTAAATCAAAGCTTGCGACCAAAGACGCACCAATCATGACTGGAATAGACATCAGAAAAGAAAAACGCGCGGCGTCAATGCGATTGAGGCCACAAAGCATACCAGCAGCAATAGTAGAGCCTGAGCGACTCACTCCTGGAAAAAGTGCCAATCCTTGAGCAAGACCAATAAACAAGGCGTCTTTTTTGGTAGGTGCTTGTTTTCTCAGATTAAGATTGAGCCATTCGGCACCAAATAAAAAAACTGCGGTGAGTATAAGAAAATAACAGGAAGCTAAAGGCGAAGAAAAATATTCACTGAGTTGTGTCTTAAAAGTAAAACCCAAAATCGCCGCCGGAATACTGGCCAAAGCTACGAGCCAACCCAACTGGGCGTTAGAATCATGCAATGGTCTTCTTAGAGCCAGGCCTTTGAGAACCGAGACAATAACTTCTTTGATTGGCGTAAAAAAATAACAAAAAACTCCTATCATAGTGCCAAGCTGTACGAGTACATCAAAAACAAAAGCCTCAGCAGGATTTACATGCCAACCCAAGACTTGAGGTACCAATACCAGATGGGCACTCGAAGAAACTGGTAAATATTCTGTTAGGCCTTGCACGATACCTAAAATAAGAGCTTGCGAATTGGTCATCATAAATTTCTAATCCTTTGACCTTTTTGAGTTTTTTTTCAAATATAATCCCCAGCAATGGGTTAGCAGCGCTTTCATAGCTACATAGCCCTTGGGCCAAAGAAGGCAAGCGACTTAATATTTTTCGGGCTTGCTCAGAATTTTTATATGCATAGTTAAGAGCTGCTGGCACTTGTGCCTATTTTGCTTTCAATTCTGAGGAGTATCGACTGAAACGATACATCGTTACGCTTTTGTTCTTCAATTTTTCTCAGCGAAGACAAGACTGTTGAGTGATCACGTCCTCCAAAGACACGGCCAATTTCAGGAAGACTCATGCTCAATAAAGAGCGGCAACATGCCATTGCTACCTGCCGTGCAAAAACTACTTGGCGTTGACGGGCTTGACCAATGAGATCTGAAGTTCTTAGATCATAGTAAGTAGCGACAACTTCACAGACTTTTTGCCATGAAGCGACCAGCGTTTTCTTCTTAAGGACAGGCGCTAGAATTTCTTTGGATTGGGCTAAAGTAATAGCTTCTTTGGTGAGCGAAGAGCAGGCTGCTAAGCGTACCAAAGCACCTTCAAGTTCTCTAACCGATGAAGTGACATTTGCAGCTAAATAATGCAGCACGTCGTCAGAGAACTTTATGGCTAATTTTTCAGCTTTCTTATGCAAGATAGCAATACGCGTTTCTATCTCAGGAGGTTTTATATCAGCAATGAGTCCCCATGAAAGCCTCGTTTGCAAACGTTCTTCCAGCCCACTTATTTCGTGGGGATATTTATCTGAAGTCACGACAATTTGTTTTTTCGCTTCATGCAGGCAATTAAAAGTATGAAAAAATTCGTCCTGGCTTGCATCTTTGCCGGCTAAAAATTGAATGTCGTCTATAAGTAAAATATCGCAAACGTTGCGATAGCGATTTCTAAAAGAATCAAACTGCCTTTCTCTTATTGCTTGAATATAAGAATTTACCCATTGTTCAGCTGATAAATAAACTACTTTAAGTGTTGGATTTTTTTCTTTGGCTCTTAATCCTATGGCATGCAAAAGATGAGTTTTACCCAAGCCCACACCGCCAAATAAAAAAAGAGGGCTAAACTGAGTACCGGGATAATCAGCAACTGACGTTGCCGCAGCATAGCCCATTTGGTTTGAAGGGCCATGCACAAAGGCATCGAAAGAATAACTTGTATTAAGATTAGTATTAGAGAGCAAAGGTAAAACAGTTGCATCAATACGCACTGGTGAAGGGGGTATAGCTATATTTTCGCTTTTTATGTTTTTATTTTCAAGCTCTGCGTTTTTTTCAGGAATTATTTTGGCAGGCTTTACTTTTTCTTTTTTGGTGGGCAATTTTTTTTGCAAGTCATTGCAAAAAGTAATGTCAATGCGCACGTCTTCGCCGCAGACTTCTGCAACTGAAGCGTTAAGTTCGTTCATGTAATGGTCAATAACCCAATTGCGATGAAAAGAAGTCGGAGCTTGTATAACAAGAACTTTGTCAACTAAAGACAAGGGCGTAAGTGGTTCAAAAAATCCTTGCCACACAAAAAAACTTAAACGGCGTTTAAGAATTGTTCGCGCTTTATTCAGCAGCTCAGCAGCCTCATCCTTGCTATTTTCTGGAGCATCAAGCGCAAGATGCTCACTGGTTTCTTTGATCGCAACCATAAAAAATCCCTAACAATGATGGGTAATGGGTAAAAGTTGTCAACTTATACTTTTTAGCAAAATCAAATGGGTTTTAGCAATGGAGGCAAGAAAATAGAAGTTCACAGCTGGAGTTCATGCGATGCTTATGAGCTTAGAAAAATATTATTTTATATAATTCACGCTTAATTTTAAGATTTTCTGCCCCTATTGAAATAATTTTCTGAAGCTGTGCTTAGATCTGGCTTGGTAAAGAAAATTTAAAAGGCACAATAATGGAACCAAAGATTTCACGTCGATCAATGCTTAAAAAAACTCTTAATGCAAGTTTTGCTCTTGCTGGTTTTTCAACTTTAGGTCAGTTTTTTTTATTATCTTGTGAGAGAAGAAAACAAGGTGATTTAGTAAATGCCTCAACTTTTGATTTAGATAAGTCTTGTCCTATAGATATAAATTTAAGCGCACAAGATCAAGCTCGAAGAAATACACTTAAATATGTTGATAAAACACCGATAAGCACGCGAAGTTGCGATAATTGCAAGCTTTATACCAACGCTGTGGGTTCGGCGTTGTGCGGAGGCTGTAAAGTTCTGCCCGGTCCTATACATCCGAAGGGTTATTGTAACTCGTGGTATGCCCGTATGTAGTTTAGAAAAACGCTCTCAATCCGACAAAACCGATAGGGAGCTCGAGCTTGTATCTTTGTTGTTTGTTCAAAGGAAAATAGAGCTCGGGAGCACAACCAAAATCAAGAGCCAGATGGGGTGAAAGGCTAATAAGTGCCCCTGCATGGATGCCAGCGCTGAGCTTAAGCGCTTGTTCATTGACGCTATAGGCTGGGGTTAAATCGAGGCCTGCATAGGGATATATTAAGTTGTTAAATTTAAAGAAATATGTGCCAAAAAAAGATAAACCAAATAGGCCTTTGCGAGCAGGTACAAGTGTCATCTTAATAGGCAATCCAGCGCCGATTGCTAGGTGATTCCAGAAAAAATACCCTGCGCTCATATCAGAAATTATCGTAAATTTGTGTTGTGGCGGGTTCTTTTTTTCGGTCATTTCGTAGTTAAAAGAGAGATGCCCGGCAATAAAAAAACGGCCTTTTTGGATGTTGTCATATCCCCAAAAAATATTACTTATGCTTTCGGGGGCTTCGGGTTCTTGTGTTAGCTCTGACGCCCTCAGCTCAGATACCAAGCTTGTTATGGCTATGAGTCCGACTAAAATTACGCTGCTTTTGTTCACCGAAGCCTCCTGAAGCCGATCTCATAATAATTCAAATACTCTTTTGGGTGGCTATTAAAAGCCAAATAAATAGCCTTGGCACTTGTTAAATGCGTCCCGAAATGACACAAAACTTAGTTATGACAAATAATACACCAAATACCCAGCTAGATAAAAATTTTGATCGCCATGTGATTGAGCAAAAATGGAGCAAAGCTTGGATAGAGAATAATTTATTTGTCGCAGGTTTAGGTTCTGACCAGAAAAAAGAGCCTTATGTAATAATGATGCCGCCACCTAATGTCACGGGTGTTTTACATAATGGTCACGCACTATTTGTGACGCTCGAAGATATATTAGCGCGTTTTTGGCGCATGAAAGGGCGCGATGTTTTGTGGCTGCCTGGTACTGATCATGCTGGTATTTCTACACAGACAGTAGTTGAGAGAGAGCTCAAGAAGAAAGAGGGCAAGAGCAGGCATGATTTGGGGCGTGAAGCTTTCCTAGCGCGTGTATTTGCTTGGAAAGATAAGCATGGCTCTCATATTGTAGAGCAGCTCAAACTCATGGGAGCCTCGGCTGATTGGAGTCGATTACGCTTTACGATGGACGAGCAATGTTCCTATGCAGTGAGGACAGCTTTTGTTAAATTATGGGAAGACGGGCTCATTTACCGTAAAGAGCGTTTAGTTTCGTGGGACCCATCGGCTAAAACTGCGCTCAGTAACGAAGAAGTCGATCATGTGGAGCGCGCGGGCGAGCTTTATTATTTTGCCTATAAAATCAAGAATAATCCCACGCAAGAAATTATTGTCGCGACGACACGAGTAGAAACTATGCTTGGCGATACCGGTGTAGCGGTAAATGCCAAAGATGAACGTTATAAAAATCTCATAGGCTGCGAGCTTATACATCCCTTTTGTGCCGATCGCGTAATTAAAATAATCGCTGATGATCATGTAGATCCCGAGTTTGGCTCGGGGGCGGTTAAAATAACGCCGGCGCATGATCCTAACGATTTTGCCATAGGTGAGCGTCATAACTTAGCGTCGATAAATATTTTTACCCTTGATGCAGTGATCAACGAAAAAGGCGGACAATTTAAAGGCCTGGATCGCTTTGCAGCAAGAAAAGCCATTAAAGAAGAGCTTAATCGCCTTGGTTTATTTAGAAAATCTGAACAGATAAATCATGCTGTAGCTATTTCACAGCGTTCTGGTGTAGACATAGAGCCTATGCTTTCTCGTCAATATTTTGTTGATGCTCGTGTTTTGGCTAAGAAAGCGCTCGAGGCGACAGAAAGTGGCGAAGTTCGTATAATTCCTGCCTCTTTTAAGAAAATCTGGGATCATTTTTTACAAAATATCCAAGACTGGTGCATTAGTCGCCAGCTTTGGTGGGGACATAGAATTCCTGTTTATTATAATATTAATAAACTCACGCAGGCAATTAAAGATCATGGCCCATCCCAGTGCTTAGATGCGCTTAATAATAACCGCGCGATGAGTGAAGTATTGCGCTTGGCTCTCGATGAGCTTGACGAAAAAACTATTAGATCTTTCTCTGAAAGCATGGTTGAAGAGCCGCTTGATGCAGGCGCTTATATACAAGAAGAAGACGTGCTTGATACCTGGTTTTCATCAGGTCTTTGGCCTATGTCTACTTTAGGATGGCCGCATCAAACTCCTGATCTTAAGCGTTATTATCCAGGAAGCGTCTTAGAAACTGGTTCTGATATATTATTTTTCTGGGTTGCTCGCATGGTCATGTTTGGCAAATATTTCATGGGAGAGGCGCCGTTTAAAGATATATTTTTGCATGCCATGGTTCGCGATGCCCAGGGGCGCAAGATGTCTAAATCTTTGGGTAATACTATAGATCCAATCGATGTGATCGAAGGTATATCTTTGGAAGCACTTCTTGAAAAAACCAGGAGCTATCCAGTCCCCGAGAATTATTTACCCAAAGTGCTCGACGGCATCAAAAAAGAATTCCCTGAAGGTATACCCAGTGCTGGTGCAGATGGGTTGCGTCTTAGTCTAGCCATGTTTTCTGGCCAGGGTCGTGATGTTAAATTTTCTATTCCACGTGTGATCGGCTACAGGGCCTTTTTAAACAAAGTCTGGAATGCGACGCGTTTTGCCCTCATGAATATTCCTGAAGGCCCCGTTTTGAGTTTGTCTGAGCTTATGCCCAAGTTAAGCCTTGCTGATAGGTTTATTATTTCGACGCTTAATAAGACTATTCAAAAAGTAGATAGTGCTATTCAAGAATATAAATTTAACGAAGCAGCAGAGGCTATTTATCAGTTTTTTTGGAACGAATACTGCGATAAATATATAGAATATGCCAAAGTTTCTTTTAAGCATGATAGTCAGGAGCAACAAAAAATAAGCTATGGAGTCCTGATTTATTTGCTCGATGAAAGTATGCGCATGTTGCATCCGTTTTGTCCTTTTATTAGTGAAGAAATTTGGCAGATTTTGCCCATCACCAGAGCAGATCAAAGTTTCTGCGCACGAGCACCATTTCCCGAAGTTCGTCCTGATCTAATTAATATAGAAGCAGAAGCTCGCATGGAGTTAGTTTTCCAAGTATGCTCTATGATTAATAATGCCCGGCAATCTTCAGATTTGCCTGCTAATTTAGCAGTGCCGGTAAATTTATATGCCGATACCGCTGCCACAAAAAATATACTAGAAGAAAATTATGATCTGATCACGCACATGGCCAAGACTTCACAATTAGAGATCTTCTTGCGTGGAACTTATGAAGTTAGTGAGCTCAGCGCGTTAAATACAAGCTCAGAAGTGGATGTCGTTGTATTGCTCAAAGGCCTGATCGATATAGACAAAGAGCTTGGGCGCCTAAGCAATGCTTTACAAAAATTAGCGCAACAAAAAGCCGGTCTCGAGCAACGTCTTGCGAATAAAGCATTTGTTAACAATGCTCCTCCTGAAGTAGTTAAGACCCAGCAATTAGAGCTTGCGGCTCTTATTGCCAAAGAGGAACAGCTGATTTTAGGTCGAGAGAGACTTGCTAAGCAAAAAAGCTAACTATTTTTTGACTTTGGGAGTTGCCAGACTTGTTCTTTTGCGCCATAAATTAGCTGAATCGGGGTGTAGCTCAGCTTGGTAGAGCGCCTGCTTTGGGAGCAGGAAGTCGTAGGTTCAAATCCTGCCACCCCGACCATTTTTTTGCGCTCTTAGCTCAGTTGGATAGAGCATCGGCCTTCTAAGCCGAGGGTCGCAGGTTCGAATCCTGCAGAGCGCGCCAGTTCTGCAGGGTTTGACATGACCGTTTTGCTTGGTAATATCGATCCATGAGCATATTTCTCAATACTACGAGCATGACAACAACCGCCACCGGCAGCGTGGAGGCAATGGTGCTTTTAGGTTAAGAATTTTTGATTCGCCAAAAAAGATCCCAGCCTCCAGAAGCTGGGATTTTTTTTTGGCGTTTTTATTTGGGAGTATCATGGGAGCATCAATGGCAGCACCAAAATCGCCAAATTCGTTAGTAGTTGGTTTGGCCCTTTTTTCCATGTTTTTTGGATCCGGCAATCTCATTTTTCCCCTTGTATTGGGGGCGCAGTACGAAGCTTTTTTTTACGTTGCTGTCGTAGGTTTTGTAATTACGGCTGTAGCATTGCCGACTCTTGGTATTCTTGCCATGATTCCAGCACACGGTAATTATGAGCGCCTCTTTGAAAGACTTATCCCGCCCAAATATGCGCGATGGTTTATTTTAGCAGCACTCGTATTTTGGATACCCCTCGGTTCAGGTCCGCGCTGTGTATTACTTGCTCACGCTTCTCTCAATGCCTACGCACCGCTTGGCATTCCTATATGGCTTTTTTCTCTGGTTTTTCTTATGGCAGTTTATTTTTGTGTAATAAACCGTGCGAGCGTCATAGATTTATTGGGTAAATTTCTGACTCCTATATTACTCGCTTCTATTGCTTGTATTGTTATCTCTTCGCTTATGGTGGGGGGAGATTTGGATATACCTGCACATAAGCCGCTTAATATTTTTATGAATAGCCTTATAGATGGCTATTATACCCAGGATCTTATTGCAGCGATTTTCTTTTCGGCAACGCTGGTTAATATGATTCATAAGAGTACGGGAGATATGAGAACTGCTATGAAAAAAACCTGGCAGGGTGGTCTTATTGCAGTTGTCTTATTAACCGTTTTATATGCAGCGCTGATGGCTTCAAGCGCTATACACGGTGAATATTTGTTAGGCCTTTCGGGTGAGCAGCTGGTATCAACGCTCGCGCGCATAGCTTTGGGCCCTACTTTTGGGGCAATGTCTTCGATCGCCGTATCTCTTGCATGTTTCACGACTGAAATAGCGCTGGTCATAGTCTTTGCCGATTTTCTCCAGCGCGATCAAAAGGGGCGGGATCGCTATAAAAAATCCTTGCTCATGACTTTAGGTATAATTTGGCTCATGTCGTTGCTGCCATTTGATGGCATAATGGCCATAGTCGCCCCGGCCATGAAAATAATTTATCCTATGCTCTTTATCTTGGTAATACGGTTCTTATGGCGCTCGCGCCGTAGCTTTGGCCATTGACAAGAGGCTTTTTTGCGAGCATAGAAGAGCCATTAATTAACTAACAAGAAACCGGCCTGGCTGTCGGTTTTTTTATTACGTGGAGAATTTTTGTGAGACCTAATAAACCCAGCTATGTTGTTGTTGGTCTAGCATTGTTTTCTATGTTTTTTGGTTCTGGGAATCTTATTTTTCCCCTCATGCTTGGCCGTGATGCTGGTTCAGCTTTTTTAGTAAGCGCCTTAGGTTTTATTTTAAGTGCCGTTATAATTCCGTGTTTAGGCATAATTGCGATAGCCTTTGCTGAAGGCGATTATCGCAAGATATTTAATATGACTTTTAGGCCTCATATAAGTAATATTCTTATATTCATAGTTTTGCTTTCTTTTATTCCTTTTGGGGCTGGACCACGCTGTGTCGTATTAGCGCATGCTTCGCTGGGAAGCTTTATGCCGGTACCTTCTTTGTGGCTCTTTTCGCTCTTATTTCTGGCCTTGGTTTGGTACTTAATTTACGACAGGCGCCACTTAATAGATAATTTAGGGAAAATTTTAACGCCTTTATTATTAGTATGTGTCGGCATAATGGTCATTTCTGCTTTTATTAATGGCGAAGTAGATCCACCGACGGCGTCTAATCTCGCGCTTTTCACGAATAGCTTACTTGAAGGCTATAATACCCAAGATTTATTTTCTTCTCTGTTTTTCTCAAGCTCACTTATTCTTCTCATGAAATCCGCTTTTAGCCAGAAAAAAGAACTTATTTTTACGACACTCAAAGGCTCTGTTGTCGGCATAGTATTATTGACGATCTTGTATGTTTTTCTCATTGCTTCGTCTTCGCTGCATAGCGATATTTTAATAGGTCATAGTGGCGTTGATTTAGTTTCTATTTTGGCGAAGCATACGCTCGGTGCGCATTGGGGCTTGGTGGCAGGTTTTGCTGTGGCTTTGGCATGTTTGACTACAGCTGTTGCTTTGATCATGGCTTTTAGCGAATTTATTACTGCGCAAATTGTTGTTAAAAAATATCATAGGCTTGCTGTTCCCATAAGTTTATTAAGTGTGTATCTAACTTCTCTTTTATCTTTTGACGGCATCATGGCGCTGATTTCGCCGCTCATGAAAATAATCTACCCCCTTATTGTGCTCATAGTGCTCAGATATTTGTACAAACTTTGGTCGGAATATAAAGCAAATAAGACCGCCTAGTCTTGACCAATATAATTTTTAAGCATAGTTTGGTGCGACCCAGGCCCAGGTAGCTCAGTCGGTAGAGCAGAGGATTGAAAATCCTCGTGTCGGCGGTTCGATTCCGTCCCTGGGCACCAAGCGCTCAACCTATGTTGAGCGTTTTTTTTTTGGCCTGGTTTATCTTGACCCTCGTACTTATAGGAGATTAGCAATGCCGATTTATGAATATAGCTGCGACCAATGCCATCAAGCTGAAGAAGTCCTACAAAAAGTAGGGGAAGAGGCTCCGCTTTGCTGTACCAACTGTGGTGCAAAAAATTCTTTGCATAAAGTGGTGAGCAGCAGCGCTTTTCATCTTAAGGGCGGCGGATGGTATAAAGATTTATATTCATCTACCAAGACCTCAAGCGAAGAGACCAAAACTGATGCTAAAATACCTAAGAAGGCAGATGATAAAAAAACATAGGGTGCATCCATGACTAAGAAGCCATTTGTGAGCGACATGAAAAAAATTAACGAACGTGCGCGTCAGCATATGGATAGAGGAGCGGTTACCGAAGGTTATAAAGGCGACCGCGAGCAAATAATAAAATTATTAAACGAGGCTTTAGCCACCGAAATTATATGTGTGCTGCGTTATAAGAGTCATTATTTTCTTGCATCTGGCATTCATTCTGAGTCCGTTGCAGCCGAGTTTTTGGAGCATGCTCAGGAAGAGCAGGAGCATGCCGATAAAATATCCAAACGCATTGTTCAGCTTCAAGGAACCCCCAACTGGTCACCTGAGGGCCTGCAAACGCGAAGTCACTCGGAATTTATTCAAGGCGCCAACTTAATGCAAATGATTGAGGAAAATCTCGTTGCCGAGCGTATCGCTATTGATACTTATAGAGAGATGATTGCCTATATAGGCGATGATGATCCTACAAGTAGACGCGTTCTTGAAGATGTTTTGGCTCAAGAGGAAGAACACGCTGATGAATTGGCAAATCTTTTAGTGGGCATGAGCAAAAAAAATTAAATTTTAAAAGCCCTCAAACACGTTGGCCAGCAACAAGCACAACGTGTTTGAGGGCTTTTAATTTATCTAGTCAAGGGCGAGTTCGTTACTGACTCTTTCTTCGCTTATACGCGTGCGTGCTGGGCTGCTCGGATAGGCTGCCAAGAAACGATCGGAGACTCTGATAGCAAGCGCTCCGTCAGGGGCATTGTAAGTTTCGACGAAGCCTTTAGCCAGTAATTTGTCAAGAACCATGCGACGATTGTCTGGGGTGGTATCAAGATGAGCTGAGCGCCAGCGCGTTAGAAAATATCCGAGGCCAACATAGCCGCCACTAAATTTATTTTGGGCCTGTTGAAGTTCTGCCAAGAACGAATCCATGGAAATATCGCCTGTTACGGTAGATATTTCTAAATTTGACTCATGGTCGTTAACATAGGGTGAATGGCTATCTTCATCTGGTCCCGGTTCTCTCTTAAATTGTTCGAGCCCTTCCAGCATATCGATGTGACCAAAAGCAGCACTACGAATACGTTTACTTACACCAGTGCCTCCCCAGCTTGCGATGAATGCCTGCTTGCCAAATTGACGAACGGCTTTAATAGCAGGAGCATAATCAGCGTCACCAGACATAAGAACAAGGGCATCAAAAGAGTTTTGAGCGGCCATTTGTACCATGTTGGCAACCATGGTTGTGTCCACTTCTTTTTCTAGCACATAACGATTTTCAGAACCGCAGTCAGCACAGGTGATAGAGCCGACTTTGCGCTTGAAAGTATGAACAAAAAAACCCGGCTGGGTTTCCAACATATCCAAAAAACCAGCTAATTTTTGTTGAGCGTCGGTAGGACCTTGTTGCGTTGTATCGTCGATGCCCGTATAGTAATAAGCTCCCCAGAGCGTCTGACCGTGAGCTTTGTGGACTAACCAATCCGCCAGTCGAGCGAAGTCAATTCGGCAACCCTTAGCAGCTTCACGCCATCCAGAATAAAAATTCTTCCCATCAAAAAATAGAGCAACGCGCATTTACTATCCCCACATGAAGAAATTGATCTTCAAACTACCATTTACAGTTAATCTCCACCGACGACTTGACTAAAATATTTTTCATTAAGTCATTAAGTCTTCGTTGGACTGCCTCTGTATAAAGATGTTTTCGTACATTCTCAAGGGCAGTCTTTTGGTTATCTGCCACGGCATTTTTTTCAATCTTCCAGATCATTGTTACCATGCCCTCGTCTTCGAATGGCTCTGTGATTTTCGCTGCCGGGTCTTTTTTTATCAAGGCGTCATATTTTTCCTTAAAATCCCCCTCTCGATAATTTAATGGGCCTACGAAAGAAATATCTTTGTGAGACTTATATTTTCTTTTTATGCTATCGAGATTAATATTGGCTAATATTTCTTTTTTTATTAGATTTGCTTTGTTAATTTGATTAGTTAGGTTATTCGAATTATTGGCTGATTTAGGTGTGTAGGCAAGAGAGATAAATATCACTTCAAATTCTTTGTATTTATCATGAACTTGTTGCTTGGAAGCCGCGAGTACTTCTTTATCAGATATCTCTATGCTGCTTGCAATAGAGCTTTCAAGTTGATTTTTTAATATATGAAAAGCGGTGTCGTTCTCATACTGCCTAAAAGTCATAGAATAAGGCGGGCGCATGAGTATATTTTCGAAGCTTTCTTTGTTTAAGTTATTATTTTCCATTATTTTTTTTATGTGTTCCTGAGCGTTTTTATAAATTTCGGGAACATTGAACTTCAACTGCTGTTTGGCATAGATCCATAAGGCTCTTTCACCCACAAGCTGATTCTGTGCCTCGAAATTGGATAAAGAACGCTCTTGTGCTCTCTTAATAACATCACTTTGCAAAATAGGTACTTCGGATTCAACAACAGCGCACACTTGGTTGATCAGCCCAAAATGGGTGGGCTGCCCTCCCGGCGCGGTGTGCGCGTAATTGGTTATTAAAAATATAAAAAATAGAATAAAAATATGCATTGATAATTCCTAGTGAGCGTGAGGAGCGGCTGGGGGGGCTGAATTGGGAGTGTTTTGGGCCTGAGCATTCATATTCGCGTTGGCATGAGGAGTAGGATCGTTGCTGAGCTCAGCGACGCGTTCTTTAATTATTTTAATATCATATGTTTTGCGCAGCTCACTTAAGTATTTTTCATAAACTTCACCGCGCTTTTCAAAAGCTATGCGTTTAGCAATTCGTGCCTTTGAATCTTCAAGGCTTTCATGGAGTTCTTTTCTTTGGCCAGTTTTCATGACTATATAATAACTATTTTCTGTCACAAGCATAGGCCCTAACTTGCCTACGCTTTCAAGGGCTTTAATTTTAGTGAAATTATCTTTGCCGAATTTCGCCTCAAAAGCTTCTTTTTCAAGATATTCACTTTCATTGGTCTCAATTTTGCCCGAGCTTGCAGCAGCATTGGTTTGGGCAAAATTAAGGGCTAAGCGCGCGAATTCTTTTATATTGGCATCTTTGATCTTGGTATTCGCGTCTTTAAGTAATAGATGAGCGACTTTTTCAGCGCCTTTGGGATCAGTGCCAAAAGGCACGGCTATATAGGCAACTTTGAGAGCTTCATCTCGGTTAAAGTGTATGGGATTTTTTTCATAATATTCTTTTATTTCTTCGTCGTTAGCAACGTAAGCATCTTGAGCTTGAGATAATTTTTCACGCATGGCGTGTTGCACAACGATCTTTTGGATATCTCTTCTGATTTTGGGGTCGTTAAGTACACCGTTTTTGACGGCTTCCAGGAATATAGCAAGTTGGGTAACTTGGGTTTCGACATATTCGTTGCGTTTTTTTTCGGTATTCAAATGCGGGGCATTTCTGAAAGCTCCCTGTGTATCCAGAAAATTTTTGCGCAATTCTTCAAGACTGAGGGTAATACCACCAACGTGCGCCAAGGGTTCACCGGGCTCAAACTTCATCTTCATAGTAATTTCTTGCGTGCCGGGTTTTTTTCTGGTGCAACCGTTGTTTACTAAAATTAAGCCGATGATGACCCCTAAGAACATGAGTCTTGATGTCGCTATTTTCTTCATACTTATATACTCCAAGAGTTATCTTGCACTATAACGCTCTTATCGGTGGTGGCCCAAGCGTCAAATGTTAAAAGTTTTTCTCAAGAAACGAGTTTTCTATGGCTTGTAAGCTCCCCCCTAAATCACCGTTTGACATAAACAGCAGCACGCTGCCTGGCTCTAGATGCAAAACTTCTTCTTTAAAGTCTTCGTAGTTATCGTAAGCGCTTGCTTTTTTGCCTAAATCGCGAATTTTATGAGCTATTTCTTTGGTGGGAAGCTTTTGGTCTTCAGCCAATAAGCGGCCGACGGGAGCGAGAATTACGCGATCGGCCTGGGCGAGAGCCTGAATATAGTCTGCGCTAAAGATTTTGCTTGCACTGGTGGCTGAGCGTGGTTCAAATATAGCTATTATGGCATGATCGGGATATTTTTGCCGCGCAGCTTTAATAGTTTCACCGACAGCCGTCGGGTGATGCGCAAAATCGTCAATCCCAATAAAATTTTTTGTTTCAAAGCGAACTTCGAGACGACGTTTGACGCCGAGGAAGCTTTTAAAGCCCCTGCTTATTTGTTCGTGGCTCAGACCGTATTGGTGCAAAAGCGCATAGCAACCAAGGGCGTTCGCTAAATTATGCCGCCCAAAGAGCGGGATACTAATCTCACCCTGATCTTGACCATCTAGAATTACGCTAAACTTAAGTCCCGACGGCAAGAAAGCCGGGCTTAAGGCCTGATAATTACCTAAAGGGCCATAGGTCATAATTTGAGCTTGGCACTGTGCTTGTGAAAGCGCTTTTTGAATATTAAGATCTATGTTGTTAATTATTAATTTTTTATCGGAATCAAGGGTCGCAAGCAGCGTACTAAAAGCTTTAATAACAGCATCAAGATTGGGATAAATATCCGCGTGATCGAATTCGATAGAAGTAAGCAAGAGCAGGTCAGGGCGGTAATGCATGAACTTGGGCTTTTTATCAAAATAGGCGGTATCATATTCATCGCCTTCTACGACAAAAACGCTCTTTTCGGGGCAGGGGGCTCTGAAACTTTCGTTGAAATTTATAGGGATACCACCGATTAAAAAACCAGGATCATGGTTATTTTTATAAAGCACATGGGCCATTAAAGCCGAGCAGGTAGTTTTGCCGTGTGTGCCGCTTGCGACTATAGAGCACGACTTATCAAGAAATAAGCGTTTAAGCGCGCTGGGCAAAGATTCATGGGGCAGATTTTTTTCCCTCATGATCAAAGCTTCCGGATTTTCGCGCCTGATGACATTACCGACTATTATTAATTCGGGTTTTTTTTCGAGATTTTGGGCGTCATAGGGAGTTATATAACTAATACCCCAATCAGCCAGCTTTTCGCGCATGGGGGAATAAACGCGGCTGTCGGAGCCCCTTATCTGGTGGCCCTGGCTCTTAAGGAGGCCGGCCAAAGCACCCATTGCGCTGCCACCAATACCCATTAAATAGATATCCATGGTGTTTTCTCCATTTGACCGCTATACCAATGCGCAAGCGGGGGTTATATTTCGCTGCAGAGATGGCATGGAATTGGGCGCGAGTAAACCTACGTGAGCATTTAATAAGGACTTAAAAATGGGCTTTTTTTCTAAAATATTTGGCACCAAGAATGACCGGGAAGTGCGGGCCATGCAGCCCATCGTTCAGGCTATTAATAGCCTTGAAGGCGAAATTAAGGCTAAGACTGACCAGCAGCTTCTTGAGACTATTCAGGTGCTCAAAGAAAATATTAAAAACGAAATATTTGAACTTGAGCAAAGAAACGCGCAGGCCAAAAAAGCTGATTATAATTTAATACTTGACCCTGTTTTGCCGAAAGTATTCGCCATCGTACGGGAAGCAGGATCGCGTGTACTCAATATGCGCCACTATGATGTCCAGCTTTTGGGCGGCATTGCGCTGCACCGTGGTCGCATTGCCGAAATGAAAACGGGTGAAGGTAAGACACTGGTCGCGACGCTGCCTTGTGTATTAAACGCTTTATGCCAAAAAGGCGTTCATGTCGTGACGACCAACGACTATCTCGCCTCACGGGATGCTGAATGGATGGGTCGTATCTACAGATTCTTGGGTCTTAAAGTGGGCGTCGTTTTGCCTCAGGGAAGTGAACGGGTCAAAAAAGAAGCTTATAACAGCGATATAACCTACGGGCAAAATAACGAATTCGGTTTTGATTATTTGCGCGACAACATGAAATTTAGCCTCAACGATTATGTGCAACGCGATCATTTTTTTGCGGTAGTCGACGAAGTGGATTCTATTCTAATTGACGAAGCGCGTACGCCTTTAATTATTTCAGGCCCTTCTGAGCAAAGTACGCAGACTTATGAAATAACCAACGCAATTATTCCTAAATTACGAAAAGACGCAGATTATTCAATCGATGAAAAATCTCGCGTTGTCATGTTAACCGAATCTGGGATAGAAAAATCTGAAAAGCTGCTGAGTTTAGGCAATCTTTATGATCCTGCTAACATAGAATATTTGCATCATCTTAATCAAACTTTACGTGCTCATGCTTTATTCAAACGTGACGTTGATTATGTGATAGAAAACGGCGAAGTAATTATTGTCGATGAACATACCGGCCGCCTCATGCATGGGCGTCGATGGTCAGATGGTTTGCATCAAGCAGTAGAAGCAAAAGAGAGAGTTCAGGTTCAGGCAGAGAACCAAACTTTGGCGACCATAACTTTTCAAAATTATTTCCGCATGTATAAAAAACTTGCCGGAATGACCGGTACTGCCGATACCGAAGCCGAAGAATTTGCTAAGATTTATGATTTAGACGTCTTAGTTATACCTACTAATAAGCCACTTATTAGAAAAGACGAGCAGGATTTAATTTATAAATCCGAAGCTGAAAAATTTAAAGCGGTAGCAAGTGACATAGAAGCTTCGCATAAGAAAAATCAGCCTGTTCTGGTTGGTACGGTTTCTGTCGAAAAATCGGAGCTTTTGGCACGTTGGCTTAAAAAACTCGAAATTCCCTTCAACGTACTAAACGCCAAAAAGCACCGCGACGAAGCAGCGGTTGTGGCACAAGCCGGGCGTTCAGGATCGGTTACTATAGCAACCAATATGGCAGGTCGGGGTACGGATATTATTTTAGGTGGCGATGCTGAATTTATGGCGCGCTCCAACGTCGCTCAGGTTATGCATCAGACTACTGAACAAATTGCTCAATTTGGCTTTCTTACGGGGCGTCCTGATTTGATTAATACCCATAAGTTAGCAGAGCGTGATCAGTACGACATGCCGTTTTTAACCGAGTTAGACGAAAGAATAACTAAGCTCAAAGCTGAGGGCGGTGATCCTAAAAATCAAGGGCTACCGGCTACGATAGAAGAGGCCCAAGCACTAATTTATAAAGAAAGAAAAGATTTTTATGACAAAGCCGTGAGTATTTATACTGAAGAACTTAAAAAAGCTTCAGTGCTATGCCAAGCAGATAAATCTCGCGTTCTTGAAGCGGGCGGTTTACGTATTATTGGTACAGAACGCCATGAATCACGACGTATAGATAATCAGCTCAGAGGGCGTGCCGGTCGTCAAGGAGATCCTGGATCAAGTTTGTTTTATTTGTCTTTGCAAGATGATCTTATGCGTATCTTTGGCTCTGATCGCATGATTGGCATGATGGAGCGTTTAGGCATGGAAAACGATGTGCCTATCGAGCATCCATGGGTGACGAAGTCTATTGCTAACGCCCAAAAACGTGTCGAAGGCTTTCACTTTGACTCGCGTAAACAGCTTATTGAATATGACGACGTCATGAACCAGCAGCGTAATACTATCTATGGCTTACGCCGTCGCGTTCTCAACGGTCATGGTATGCGCGATATGATTTTTGATCTGGTCGAACAAGCCGTCGTAAGCATGGTCGCTATTAATGCTCCCGATAAAATCGCTCCAAGCGAATGGAAGCTCGCGCAGCTTGAGAAAGAGATGGAGGGACTTTTTGGCATAGACATAGATCTAAAAGAATTTAACGGCTCTCAAGCTGAGCTCATGGATTACTTATATTCTGTTGTAAGTAATTTCTATGATAATAAAGAAAAATCTATCGGTGGAAGTACTATTAGACAAATAGAGCATTTTATTTATCTACAAGTAATAGACAAACGCTGGAAAGATCATTTGCAGTCTATGGATCACTTGCGTGAAGGTATTCACTTTAGAGGATATGCACAAAAAGATCCTAAACAAGAATATAAAAAAGAAGGCTTTATTATCTTTGCTAACATGATGTCTGGTATTAGAGATGAAGTTTTAGAAAAAGTTTTTAAAGTAGAAATTAAACAAGGCTCCAGCGAACAAGCTCAAGCTGAAATGGACGCCTTGGCAGAAAAGCAGCGAATATTAGCAGAGAAACTCAAAAGTCGTCAGATTTTAGGAAGAGGCCAAAGTGGGGACGAAAGCTCTAAGAAAGCGAAGGCTCCTCGTAAAGCAGGTCTTGCGAATTTGCGTTCTGAAAACGAACCTGAAGAAATCAAATTGAACCGCCATCAACGCCGCGTTATGGCCAAACATGCCCAAAAAGATCAAAAATTGGGTTCTAAAACAGGAGCAGGCCGTCAACGTTAAGCTTGTGCCATCAGCCAAAGACACCTTGGCTGTTTTAGGCCTTAAGCCCAAAAAATCTTTTGGGCAAAATTTCATGGTGGATGAAGGGGTCAATCTCATATTGACCGAAGCTGCTCGTTCGTGTGGTTTGCTGATGCCTATCGTTGAGATAGGTGCCGGCACGGGTTCGCTTACTAAGCATCTTGTGCAGATTTCGCCCTTAGTTCACGCTATAGAACGCGATCGTGATCTGGTGCCTATTTTGCGAGAAAGCTTTAAGAGCCAGATAGAAGCCAAGAAATTAGTTATCCACGAAGCTGATGGTGCTCGCTTTGATCTGGCTCAATTACTCAGTGCTCAAGAGCCAGGTGTTCTGGTCGGTAACTTGCCCTACCATCTTACGAGTTCGATAATAATTCTAACGCTTAAAAATAGAGCGCTTTTGCGAGGAGCAGTATTTCTAGTTCAAAAAGAAGTAGCAACACGCCTCATAGCTCATCCTGATAGCAAAGATTATGGTTTTCTCACCGCTGTTTTGGGCCTGGCTTTTAACATAGAGTTAGTTGCTGATGTTAATAAGAATGCTTTTTGGCCTGTGCCTAAAATCGATTCGGCGATTATTAAGCTTACTCCCCATGATAGGGGTATCTCTTTAGTTTCTAATATAGAAAATCTTTTAAGCTTTGTCAGAAGTATTTTTCAAAAGCGGCGCAAAAAATTGTCGACTATATTAAGTCGTCAAATTTCCAAAGCGGAACTTAAAGACTTAGAAATAGACCCGGATTTAAGACCCGAGAATTTAAGTCCACGCCAATTTTTATTATTATTTAATTACACGGAAGAAAAATGCCAGAAGGGCCAGAAGTAAAGACAGTCGCACGAACGCTTGATGAAAAATTAGGAGGGCTTAGTCTGGGAGCTCTCTGGCATAGTGATTATAAATTAAGACGTTATGTAGATTATTCTGAGCTTAGAAAGCTTGAGCGTAGCCAAATAAGTAGCGTGAGCTGCTATGGCAAAGTTCTATTCTTAAATATTCAGGAAAAGCCCGCGATTTTTGCTCAATTGGGCATGACCGGCCAGCTTAGAGTAGAAGAAAAAGAAGCGCCTGTGCAGGCTCATACCCACGTTCGTTGGGAGCTTCTCGAAAGCCCCTATGAGTTGCGCTATGTCGACCCTCGTCGCTTTGGTCTCTTTGATATTTGTAGCGAAAAAGCCCAGAAAGAAATTATTAACAAGCTCGGCCCTGATCCTTTTAGTTTAAAATTAGGCGATACAGCAGCTCTTAGTAAAAATATGCGCACAAGCAGCAGGGCTATTAAAGAAGTTCTCCTAGACCAAAAGATCATAGCAGGTGTCGGTAATATTTATGCTTCGGAAGCGTTATTTAGGGCGCGGATTAGGCCCGATAAACGCGCCTGTGATATTCAAGAAAAAGATTATGATTTACTTATTCAAGCAATAATACACGTCATGAATCAGGCTTATGAAAATTGCGGGACGACTTTTTCTAATTATGTCGATGGCTCAGGTACCAAGGGCAAGAATCTAGATTTTCTGCAAGTTTTTCAGCGTGAATCTCAAGCGTGTTTGGTATGTAAAACGCCAATCCAACGTATAAAGCAAGGCGGACGCTCAACTTTTTTCTGTGCCGCATGTCAAAAATAGTTATTTATTATATATTATTTATTCTCAGGTAATATTTCTGGTGATTTAGCAGCGCTGACCCCGTGTAAAATTTAAGCGATCGCGTTAGCATAGGAGCTCAAATAAAATGGGCCCCTCACATGAGCAAAGATTTTACTCACTTACATTTGCACACTCAATATTCTTTTCTTGATGGCGCAATTCGAATTAAAGATTTAATAAAGCGTGTTTCAGAGCTCGGCATGAAGCAGGTCGCTGTTACCGATCATGGAAATATGTTTGGTGCACTTGATTTTTATAAGCAAGCAAAAAGTGGTGGAATCAAGCCCATCATGGGGATGGAAGCTTATGTAACAGGTACGGCAGATTATACTGAAAAAGTGAGGGAAAACTTTCATTTGGTTTTACTCGCAGAAAACGACATAGGTTATTATAATCTGCGTAAGTTAAGCTCTGAGAGTTTTATTAACGGCAAATATTACTTTCCTCGCGTTGACAAAAAGTTATTATATAAGCATCGCGAAGGTATTATCGCCTCGACTGCTTGTTTAGGCGGCGAAGTCTCGAAAAAGTGTGCACAAAACGATCTTGATGGTGCTCGAAAAGCAGCGCGTGAATTTTTGCAAATTTTTGGTCCTGATAATTTTTTCTTAGAAGTGCAGCCCAATGGCATTCCTATTCAAGAGCGCGTAAATGGCCAACTTGCGCAAATGGCCAAGGAAGAAGGCATAAGACTCTTAGCCACCAACGATTGCCATTATGTAACGCGCGATCAGCATGATGCTCAAAATATTCTCATGGCCATTCGTCAGCAAAAAGCTTGGGATGATCCGACGTTGCATAAACATGAGACCGATGCTTTTTATATTCGCTCTGGCGAAGAAATGTATAACCTTCTTCATAATACTTATCCCGAAGGTTTTGCTAACGCCTGCGAAATTGGTCGTCGTTGTAATGTAAACATACCGCTTGGGCAGATTTACTTACCAGCATTTCCATGCCCTGATTCTTACAAAGATGAAGAAGATTATTTGCGTCACTTATGTCATCAGGGTTTACTAAGACGTATTAAAGAAATGCCCTATAAAATAGATTATGAGCAGTATCAGGCGCGTTTAAACACAGAGCTTGAAGTAATTATACGTATGGGTTTTTCAGGCTATTTTCTTATAGTTCAAGATTTTATCAACTGGGCCAAAAACAACGAAATCAAAGTAGGGCCTGGGCGTGGTTCAGGTGCCGGATCTTTGGTGGCTTATGTCTTACGTATTACTGACATAGATCCCATACCCTATAACTTACTTTTTGAACGCTTTTTAAATCCTGAGCGTGTTTCTATGCCTGACTTTGACGTTGATTTTATGCAAGAGCGTCGGGGCGAGGTCATTTCTTACGTGGCCGATCGTTATGGACGTGATCGGGTAGGGCAAATTGCTACTTATTCTGCGCTTAATCCTAAGAGTGCGGTCAAAGACGTCGCGCGAACTTTGGGTATACCTTTTGCTGAAATAAACGAACTTACTAAGCCTATGCCCCTTTTGATCGAGGGTAAAAAGCCTGATCTTAAACAGGCTTTGGAATATGCTCCCCAGCTCAAAGAGAAAGCAAAAACTGATTCGCTGTATAAGCGCGTCTTACACAATGCTGGTGTTTTAGAAGGCCTCTTTCGCCAGGCTGGCATGCATGCTGGTGGAGTGGTTATTGGCGATAAAGCGCTTGCTGAATATGTGCCGATATTTTCTGGAGTAAACGGCGAATTAATTACACAGTTTGACAAAGATAAAGTCGAAGATGCAGGTCTTGTAAAATTCGACTTTTTGGGTCTTAAGACTTTGGATGTTATAGCTCATGCAGAAAAAATGGTTAACCGGCGTATTGAGCGTGAAAATTTATTGCCCCTTGAGGAACGCAGAAAAAAATTAGCGGCTCATCCTCATAGTGATCTTCAAGAAGACTTAATAAGTCCTCTCATAATTGAACAACTCTCGCCTAATAGCCCTAATAGTAAAGAAGTCTATGATCTTATCGCATCAGGGGACACGCTCGGTATATTTCAAATCGAATCCGGTGGTTTTACCGATATGTGTAGACGCTTAAAACCCGATTGCTTTGAAGATATTATAGCTGCAGGTGCACTCTATAGGCCCGGACCGATGCAGTCGGGCATGGTGGATGACTTTATTGATCGTAAGCACGGACGCAAAAAAGTTGTTTATCCTCATCCTCTTTTGGAACCTGTTCTAAAGCCCACCTACGGAACTATTGTTTATCAGGAACAAGTTCTTCAGTCTGCCCAAGTGCTCGCGGGATTTACGCTGGGGGGCGCGGATATTTTGCGCCGTGCTATGGGTAAGAAAAAATTCGAAGAGATGGAAAAACAGCGTGCTATTTTTATTGCTGGTGCTGAAAACAATGGCGTGAGCCGAGAAAAAGCGACGCTGGTCTTTGATACGATCGAAAAATTCGCAGGCTATGGTTTTAATAAGAGCCATTCGGCCGCTTATGCAATGATTACCTATCAGACTGCCTATCTTAAAAAGTTCTATCCTGTTGAATTTATGGCTGCTTTGCTTACCACTTCGAGCGGCTCTACTGTTGATGTTGTAAAATATATTCATGAAGCACGTTCACAAAAAATTAAAGTATTACCCCCTGATATAAATATTTCTACGACAGACTTTACCGTTGATTATGAGCATAGCGGCGAGCATAAAGGCAGTATTAGATTTGGTTTAGGAGCGGTCAAAGGTCTTGGTGATACGGCTTTAGATATTATTTTGTCGACGCGCGAAAAAGAAGGGGCGGCGAAAAGTCTTTATCATTTTTGCCAAATAGTAGGCTCAAGCAAGATAAACAAAAAAGTTCTTGAAGCTTTGATTAAATCAGGAGCCATGGATAGTTTTTCTCGTCCGCGTAAGCAACTTATGCATACGGTTGATAAAGCCTTGGCTCAAGCCCAACGTCTGCAAAGAGATCATAATCGTGGGCAAACCAATATGTTTGATATGTTTGCCACGACTCCTGAAGAAATAATCGAAGACTACCCAGATATTGCTGAATATTCCCAAAGAGAAAGACTCTACTTAGAAAAAGAAGCCGTTGGTTTTTACCTATCTGGTCATCCCCTCGATCCTTTTGAAAAAGAAGCCAGCGCGCTTGGAGCTATTCCTACTATTCAGTTAGCAAATGCACGCCACTTAGAAGAAGTTTCTGTTTTTGGTGTGGTTGCTGAACTCAAAGAAAGGCCACTCAAAAGTGGTAAGGGCCGATGGGCAGTGGTGGTGCTTGAAGATAGCTTTGGTCAAGCTGAAGTTTTATGTTTTTCAAACGCCTATGAAGAAGCTGAAAGCCTTTTAAAGACACGCGAGCCTCTTATTGTCACGGGGAGAGTCCTCATAGACGATATGGACGAAGACGGTATCCAACAAAAGCCAAAAATGCGTATGAGTCAGGTGCGTTTATTATCTGATGCTCAAATTGCCCGGTCCTCTTTTGTTTCAATAGACTTGCGAGCCGTAAAAGTTGATGAGTCTTTGCTTAAAAAACTGAGCCTGGCTTTTGCCCAAAATCCTGGCGATAAACCCGTGCGTATGATTTTTCTTGTAGACAATATGATGGTGAATATTAATCTGCCGACGAGTGCACGGGTGAGGCCAAGCGATGAATTTATGGCTACGCTGGAGCAGCTTGCTGCGTTTATTAAAGTAGCCCGCTGCTAAGTTTTAGTTAATTTTTGTGAGTACTTCTTTGTTGAGCAAGTAATTAAGCGCGTTGCCGTCCATTTTTCGTATATGAAATACGATATCTTTTTGTCCGAGCTCAGGGAGATCGAGAGCATAAACAAAGGGCTTAGTGGAGCGATCGCATAGGGGCTGTATTTGTTCTATAATAGGCAGCAGTGAAAAAGTATCTTTGTTAGCATTAACCAGAATCTGAACCGATTTGAGCTCCATGCAGCTGCTCGGATGGATTCCTTCTAAAATAAGCTTTTTGCTTTCGGGTTTATAACTAACGTTGGTTATATTCGCATAAGTATTATTATCGATATTTTGCGAGCCTGGTTGCTCAATAGTAATGGCACTTTGTTTGGCATCAGCAGTGTTGGCATTCACACTAATAGGATAATTACCCTGGCCTAAAGGCCCTATGGGCACTGAAATCATATACGGAATAGTTGCGGTAATACAGGTCGCATTGGGGTCATTAACGCGCCATGCTTTAGTGGAAATATTTATGTGGCCATCGATTATCTTGGCTTCGCCATAAGGCCGCAAAAAACAGGTGCTCGGCAAGTCGCCGGTGATTACCAACGTGACATAGTCGTTATCATCAAATCCGCGAGGGACATGAATGTTGGTTGTGGCGATCATCACCTCTTCTTTTTTACGCGAAGCAAAGCTTGAGATAGCTAAAAGCAAAGAATAAACAAACAAAAATTTTTTCATCGCGAACTCCCCTCTAGATGTGGCTGGCCTTAAAAAATTTACGTGAAAAGAGAATCAGAATGCAAATTAAGCCTCGCGATTAAATATATTGGCTTTAAGAATTTAAAAAAAGCATAATAACAAGACCTATATGGGGATATTATAATGCGTATGATTTCAAGTGTATTTTTGATGGTTATTATTATAATTTTTTTTTATTTTTACCATGCTCCTATTAAAAACGACCCGCCTAAGATAGCGCATAATATTTATCCTATTAAACAAAATATTAATAAGATTATTAAAGATGAATTTTTGTTACTCATGGACCAAGGAAAATCACAGGCTTTGCCCCAAATACTTGAGCTTTTTGATTTAAAATTATTAATGCCCTTGGGTGAATGGGCTTATGTTGCCAAAAAAAATATTGCTCAAAAGCACGAAGTTATCGCCCTTAATAGCTTTGCGGGGAGGCAAAATCAGCAGCTTCAAGCAGCGTTACAGGCTCATCCTGATATTCACACTGCTGCACTTAATTATCTAGAATCAGATAATTCATGCGCGCGAGCGCGGGTAGAAACGCCCGTTATCCCGCGCGATCCCTTATATAATTTTCAGTGGCATTTAGGAGAAAAAGACGGCATCGACATGCCTTCTGCCTGGCGCATCACCAAGGGTAATGAGCGCACGGTCATAGCTGTAGTAGACAGGAATTTTGTCCTCAAAGGTGAGGATTTGACTCCCGATCGCTGTGATACGCGTCGTTTTTATTTTGAGAATATATTAAAACAATTTCCCGATCACGAATTGGCGGGATTTCACGACGATAGTCTACATGGCACCGATGTTCTCAGCGTTTTAGCTCCCTGCACTAATAATAATTTAGGACTAGCAGGTATTAACTGGTCGGCCCAGGTATTTGCGGTCGATACACGTGCCGATCGTTCTCTTGCGGCGCGCATGTTTGGCGTGATGTGGGCAGCTGGTATTGATGTTTGTACCAGCTCTTTATTTGCCTGCAGTAAAGACACCCATTTTCAGCCTAATAATCATCCGGCTTCTCTTATTAACGCTTCTTTTGGATTCAGCGGTCCTTATTTGGAAGAGCCTCCCTATGGTCCGGTGCTTGATATTATCGGCTGGATCAACCGAGATAATAAAATTCTTGTTGCCAGTGTTGGCAATGACAGTGGATTCGCTGATCGAAGACTTCCCGGTGCGGCAGGAGGCGTTATTTCAGTAGGATCTTCAACAAAAGAGCATAAGAGTGCGAGTTTTAGCAATTTTGGTCGTAGCGTGGATATTTTAGCACCGGGGGAAGATATTTTGGGTTTGGAAAAAAACTCGACAGTTATGTTGAGTGGCACGTCATTTTCTTCGCCCTTGGTAACGGGCGTTGTATCTTTGATGCTTGATGTAGAACCAAAGCTTTCTTGGAAACAAGCAGAATATATTTTAAAAAAAACGGCTTCACCGATGAGTTGCGCTGAGTATTGCCCAAGTAGCATGGCGCAAAATTCACAGCTATTATGCGAAAAAACCTGTTGCCAAGGCTCTAAAACCCTGTGTGCCGCAGGAATTCTCGATGCCGGAAAAGCGGTCAAAATGGCTCGTGAAAAATTTTTACCGACGGCGTTGGTAGATGTTGATGATTATTATGTGCCTCTTTCAGAGCATAAAAATATGCGTGGCAAGCTCATAGTAAAAAATTGGGGCAATAAAGCGGCATTCATACGCATGAAGCCTGGGCATTCACAGCTCAAAATTACTCCCCCCTTCTTTGAGCTTCAAGCTTTAGGCTCGCGTGAGATCGAAGTCTATTTTGAAGGAAAAGCGCTCTCAGAACTAGTCTTAAGCTTAATTTTGGAAGCAGCAAACAAAGATCAGCCAGATAAATTTATAGACCAAATTGAAGCTATAGTAGAAATAATACCTGATAAAATAGTCGCCAAAAAACAATATCTTGAGCTCTACTAGCTTGTTTATCGAGTAATAAATTTTATTTTATTTAATAATAAAATCTATGTTTGTTAAATTATCGCCCTATCTTATTGCTATGTCTATTGGTCTCATAATCGGCGTTGAGCGTGAACGGCGTATTGTCGGTATATCCCAGCCAATGGGAGTGCGGAGTTTTTTATTATTTTCGCTTTTAGGAGCAATAACAGGCGGCATAAAAGAGCCCTTGGTCGCCTTGGTTTTGGGAGCCTTTGCGGCATGTGCGACTTTATTGGGCTATGTGCGCGCGACTCAAATACCTGATGAGCATGAACAGCATATTGGTCTTACGACAGAAATAGCCGCCATGGCCACTTTTGGCTTGGGCTATTTTTGTAATAGCGAACCTATTTTAAGCTTGGCGCTGGGTGTCGTTATGTTTTTGGTGCTTTCGAATAAGAATATTCTGCATACTTGGACTAAAGAAAGACTCAAACCTAACGAACTCCAAGCTGCAGCAACACTTTTATTGCTTGCCGTTGGAGTGATCCCGATTTTGCCCGATCATGCGGTGGACCCCTTACATATTTTTAATCCTCGGCGTTTAGGCGTGATAATTTCGTTAATTGCCGCTATTCAGTTTTTAGGATATGCGGCCGTTCGATTGTTTGGGAATCGTATGGGCATGGCTTTTTCGGGTTTTTTGGCAGGTAATATTTCTTCTACGGCCGTTTTTGCTTCTTACCCGCGTCTTGCCAAAGATTCACCGCAAAATACTGGTGCTCTTGCATCGGCTGCCACTTTTGCTGTCGTAGCGACATTCTTGCAGCTTTTAATCTTACTGGCAGTGATTTCATGGCCTTTGGCATTGGCTTTATCATGGCCTTTAATAATTTTGATTATGATAAGCGCAGGTGCTGGTGTTTATCTCAGCCCAGAAAATAAGAAACTTAGAGAAAAAGAGCATGTGGGTAATCCCCTTAATCTTTTTGGCGCAATAAAGCTTGGTACACTCTTGATGACCCTGATTTTTATTGTCGAGTTAAGTCAACGCTTTGCCGGTGAAGCTGTGACCGTTGTCATTACTTTTTTGGGTGCTCTTTTCAAACTACAAGGAGTTGGCATGGCAACGGCCAATATGTTTGAAAACCACGCTATTTCGTTGCATAGAGCCGCCCTGACGATTATGTTGGCTGTTTTCGCAAGCCTTCTTTCAAAGTTTGTTCTGACAGCCGTCTTAGCCTCGGGTCTTTATCGTAAGAGAATGCTGATGTTGACCGGGGTGCTCATGCTTATGACTCTAATTATTGGCTTTATTATAAAATTTTTTCCTTATCTTATGTTTCAGATATAATTTATTCAGATTCTTCGCAGGAGAGAATATTTAACGTGTCGTAATTAAGGCCGTTGCTGCGAGATACGACGGCAGTTTCTTGCTCGTGTATATAAACCGTATAGCCATAATTAGCGAAAAATCCTTGACAAGTGAGTCCGTAGACGTCGTTTGAGCAGGTCAAATCTATGCATGTATCTTCAATGCTTAAATAGCCGGCTTTATGATCGTTAATTTTGGCAAAAACGGCTGAATTTTTTTCCGCGCAGGTCATAACACTGCTCAAGCCCGGAATTGCTATAAGACAGAACGATATAATTAAAACAGCTCTCATATAAGGCCCCCAAGACAAAGTTATATGCCTATAGGGGCATTATCGGACTAAGTTCGTTCTAAGATTCTTAGTTGGGCAAGTTTTATTTGCTTGGAAAGAAATTCTCTGAGCGTTATGTGCAGTGCCGCCAATTGCTGAGGCAAAAGTGATTCTTTAGCGAGGCCTGGCAACGTATTGGTTTCGAGATAATACAGACCATCGGCTGCTAAAATCATATCGCTTCGGGAGTAGCCTTCAAGTTTTAAAGCGACATGGGCGGCTACGGCAAGGCGCTGAGCCTCGCGGGTTGTGCTTTCGTTGATATCTGCTGGCGTGCATTCGTCAGTGCCACGACCTAGATATTTGCCTTCGTAATCAAATTTGTGATCCGGCCTCATAATAATTTCGGTGACGGGCAGACCCAAGGGAGTCCCTTCGTTATCGATAACCCCAACGCTGAGTTCTCGGCCATGAATAACTTTTTCTGCAAAAAAGCTATGATGAGGGGCTTGGTTAATTTGGTCTATTATTTCAGCCAGTTGGGCTGGGTTTTTTATAAATACGCAACCGAGGGTTGAGCCTCCACACACCGGCTTAATAATTATCTCACCGTGTTGAGCTAAAAACTCTTTGAGTTGAGAAGCTGCCGACCCAGGGGTGAGCATAGTCTGGGGGGCCATTGTTATAGGAGTAAAATTTTGAAGACAAGCTTTAGTAGCCAGCTTATCAAAAGCCCGTTTTGAGCCCTGAGCATCAGAGCCCGTATAGGGATGCCCGTATTGCTCTAGTAAAGCCTGAAGGGTCCCATCTTCGCCTGAGCCACCGTGTACACCTAAAACAAAAGTAGCGCCTGCACATGAAGAGCTCGCAAGGGCCTCTGCAATACTCGCAAATAAATAGGGCTGACGAGGAATAAATTCGCACCTAAAGACATCCCGATGGCCCATTAACTCTTGAAAATCAACGGGATATACCGAACCTGTCTTGCTCCAAAACCAGAGTCGGGACTCTCCCAAGGCTTGAGCCATGGCTTGGGCTGAAGCTAAGGAAACCAGCCGTTCATCAGATTCACCACCAAACAACAAGATTATATTTTGGTCCATGCTCTAGTGCTTCCCTATTTGATGTATTAATTACCTGGTCTTAGTCTATTATCGCATAATTGGAGTATCTCAATGGTAGGAATAGCAAACATATTGGTCAAGGGTGCACGTGTTCATAATTTAAAGAACATTGATGTTTGCTTGCCGCGCGATAAATTGATCGTTATTACTGGCCTCTCGGGCTCGGGAAAGAGTTCTCTTGCTTTTGATACTATCTATGCCGAAGGCCAGCGACGCTATGTTGAATCGCTCTCGAGTTATGCACGGCAATTTTTGCAACTCCAAGATAAACCAGACGTCGATATGATCGAAGGCCTTTCTCCTGCTATTTCGATTGAACAAAAAACGACGAGTAAAAATCCACGATCAACCGTTGCGACGGTAACAGAAATTTACGACTATTTTCGCCTGCTCTTTGCGCGCGTAGGTCAGCCTCATTGTTTTGAATGTGGCAAAGTTATTTCACAAAAATCTGCCAGTGCTATTTGCGACGAAGTAATGGCTATGGGTGAGGGAGTGCGTATAAGCATCTTATCGCCAATTATTAGAGCCAAAAAAGGCGAGCACAAAGCTGAGCTCATAAAACTGCAAAAAGAAGGCTTTGTCCGTGTGCGCGTCGATCAAGAACAGCGTTATTTGGAAGAAGATATAGAACTAAACCCAAAAACTAAGCACAGCATAGACGTAATCATAGACCGACTCATAATAGCCCAGTCAGAGCGAGCTCGTGTGGCTGAGGCTATTGAACTTGCGCTTAAAAAATCTGGGGGCTTAGTAACTATTTTGCGCTATGAAGGCGAAAATTTTAGTGAGATTCTTTTAAGCGAACACTTTGGGTGTCTTGACTGCGGCGTATCTTTTCCTGAGATAGAACCGCGTATGTTTTCTTTTAATGCCCCCCAAGGTGCTTGTGCTGAATGCAATGGCCTTGGTTTGTTTTTGCATTTTAGCGAAGATAAAATTATTAAAAATCCTGAGCTTTCTATTAACCAAGGAGTCGTCGCTCCCTATGCAGCTAATACCAAGGGCTATTATTATCAGCAGATCTTATCGACAGCCCAGGCTTATGGAGCAGATCTAGATCTCCCATGGAAAAAACTCAACAAGAAGATCCAACAGGCTTTATTATTTGGCAGCGATCGCAAAATAGAGTTTGTTTACAAATCAGAAAAAAGTGGCCGTAAGCATAAATTTAATAGGATCTACGAAGGGGTCATAAATCAGCTCCAAAGAAAATACGGCGAAACAGACAACGATACTATACGTGAAGAGCTCGAAAACTATATGAGCCGCGATGTATGTCCTGCCTGCGAGGGTGCCCGTGTGGGAAAAGCTGCGCGCCATATTAAAATAAGTGGACAGGCTATTCACCAAGTTAGTGCTATGTCGATTAAAAAAGCCCTGATATTTTTTAATCAGCTAGAAATTTTGCCCAAGTGGCATATTGTCGCTGACCCCATTCTTAAAGAAGTAAGAGCGCGTTTAAGTTTTCTCGAAGCTGTCGGGCTTGATTACTTAACACTCGATCGAAGTGCACGAACGCTGTCAGGTGGGGAGGCCCAACGTATTCGATTAGCCACTCAAATAGGCTCGGCTTTAGTTGGTGTGCTCTATGTTCTTGATGAACCGAGCATTGGTCTGCACCAGCGCGATAACGAAAAATTATTGAAGACGCTTAAAAATTTGCGCGATCTAGGTAACACAGTTTTGGTTGTTGAGCACGATGAAGATACTATTTTGGCATCTGACTATGTCGTTGATATGGGGCCGGGGGCAGGGCATCGTGGTGGCGAAGTCGTTGCAGTAGGAACTCCCAAACAAATAATCAAAAATAAAGGCTCGCTTACAGGACAGTATTTAAGCCGCAAGATGGCTATAAATACGCCTTTAAGACGTCGTCCGCTCGATAAAAAAGTTATTTCTATTAAAAATGCCCGCGGCAATAATTTGAGAGGCGTTAATTTAGAAATTCCCCTGGGGGTGATGACTGCGGTTACGGGTGTTTCGGGCTCTGGTAAAAGTTCGCTTATAATCGATACACTTTATGCCGAGCTATCGCGTTATTTTTTCGGTTCAGGCGCTGATGTTTTGCCCCATGACGGTATCACGGGTCTTAATTATATAGACAAAGTAATAGACATCGATCAAAGCCCCATAGGCCGTACTCCGCGCTCGAATCCCCTTACTTATACCGGCATATTTGACGCAGTACGAAGCCTTTTTGCCCAATTACCGGAATCACAAGTACGTGGATTTAGCGTCGGTCGTTTTTCATTCAACGTGAAGGGCGGTCGTTGTGAAGCTTGTAAAGGCGGCGGTGTCGTGCGCATCGAAATGAATTTCTTACCCGATGTTTATGTGACTTGTGATGAGTGCAAAGGCAAACGTTTTAATCGTGAGACTTTGGTGGTTAAATATAAAGATAAATCTATTGCTGATGTTTTAGAAATGACCGTTGATGAAGCGCTCGATTTTTTCTCGGCTATTCCCCAAATTAAGCGCAAGCTTGAAACACTGCAACGCGTAGGCCTGGGTTATATACACCTTGGGCAGCAAGCAACGACTTTGTCGGGTGGTGAAGCGCAGAGAATAAAATTAAGTAAAGAACTTTCAAAACGTGCAACAGGCAAGACTCTTTATATTCTTGATGAACCGACGACAGGTCTTCATATTCACGATGTTAAGCAGCTCTTACTCGTGCTTGCTGAATTAGTTGATCAGGGTAATTCTGTTGTTGTAATAGAACATAATCTTGATGTTGTTAAATCTGCTGATCATGTGATCGATCTTGGTCCAGAAGGCGGTAGCGGAGGGGGCTTTATTATTGCCACTGGCACGCCTGAGCAAATAGCGCATAACGAGCAAAGCTATACGGGTAAATATTTACAAGAACTTTTTGAGCGTGATAAAAACTTATAAATTATAAAACGCGCTCTTAAAGCGCGCTTAAATTTGAGTTTATTATCATGACGACATAGGGAGTACTTCATAGTATCTTCCTGAAAAAGTACTTCCAGCTCTTACAGTGAGTTCGCGATCGGGCGCCTGGCATTCGCGCATAGACTGTTCTACGAGCGCACCGATAAATATACTTATAACGCCTGTTTTTTCGTTGAGCATTTCATAGCGAATTACTTTTATAAATTGCTGTTGGCAGCTCAGACTAAACGTAGCTTCGATTTGGGGCGGTAAGTACGAAAGTTCATTATAACTTTTCATGGGTACGAGGGTAATAGTCGTAGCACCCAGCTCTAGAGCTAGGCAAAGGCCAAAGCCAAAGCTCAAAAATAGCCTCTTCATAGAAAACTCCTTAGGTATGCTAATAATCATGGGCTATAGAGCGCTTTTTTGTCTAGATTTTAGTCAAACTTTTGTAACTTGTAGCCACTTGGGATCAAAAATTGCCGAGTAATTTGAGACGAGCGTTGGAGAGAAGACATGACGAAGAAAAATATTTTTATTCTTTCAGCTTTATTTTTATTATTTGGATCATGTACTACTCATCGCGCGCAAAAAAAAATATCAGACAAATCTCTTTTATACTTAAATAATAATATTCCTAGAAATATAATTTTCATGATTGTCGACGGTATGGGCTTTGAATATGTAAAAGCTGCTCGTATTTATAAAGGCCAAAAACTTCTTAGTTTTGAGAAGTTTCCCTGTAAAACCAAAGTAACAACCTGCTCTTACGAGGGAAGTATGGCGGGAGGGCTTTGTGTTGAAAACTCAACGCATATTACTGACAGTGCAGCAGCAGCGACAGCAATTGCTTCTGGAGTAAAAGTAAATAACGACGTGATATCCCAAAATATCCCCGGGTCAAAAACTAATATTACGACTATTTTAGAAATAGCCAAAACCATGAATAAGAGTACTGGCATTATTGCGACTAAATTATTTACGGATGCCACACCGGCAGCTTTTGTAGGACATGCACCGAGTCGCAAAGATACTAATATTATTTTGGCTTCTATTTTCCAAGAATCAACTCCCAATATTATATTTGGTGCAGATACGCAGCTTCATCGCGATTTTGCGTTTAAGTCAAAAGAAAAATATAAATATATATATAATTCGCTAGAATTAAAAACACTCAGTGATAATCTCGCAGCAGGAGCGCCTTGTCGAGCATCCACGTGTCCCCATATATATGGCGGATTTGGCCGGCATCAGATGATTCCAGGGTTTTTTGACCGTGAGGCTGGTTTGCCTTTAGAAATTACGCCATCTGAGAATTTTGATGCGCTCGAAGTACCTCATTTATCAGAAATGACCGATGCGGCTTTGAAAATTCTTAATAAAAATACCGAAGGTTTTTTTCTCATGGTCGAGAGTTCCATGCCCGATATGATAGGTCATATGAACGAGCAATTTGACGAAAACGAGCATACTCCTTCGGCCATTGCTGTTTTAGTCAAAGAAATGATGGAAGTAGAAAAAACGGCTCAAGTTTTGGAAAATTTTGTCAAGCGTAACCCTGATACTTTGGTAGTAGTTACGGCCGATCATGAAACAGGTGGCCTAGTTATCGAAGATCATAAGACCGATTGTTTGGGAGAAGAACAGTGTCTTGCCTCAGTACGTTGGACTTCAGCAAAATATGATACACAAGTAAAAGACAGCTATGCGCGTCATACAGGCGCAGATGTTCCCCTCTATGCACTAGGAGCCCAGTCGGCCCATTTTTGCCGTGAAAAAATTAATAATACCGACATAAAAAAAATTGCCCTAGGACAAAGCAAACTAGATTTAGTTAGTGCTGAATAAAGCGCTCTGGTTATTAGTTATGTTTTGAAAAACTCAGAGTTTTTAGGAGCATCGTATGTATTTTTTTTATAAGAGCTTAGGCTTGCTTATGCTTTCTTTGGCACTGCATGCCGGGACCTCGACTTTTATTGGCCATGGAACTTCAGAGCCTCGTGATCCAGAGTTTATTAATGTTGAGATAAGTGTTGCATCTTATTGCTACGAAACGCCAAGCGCGGCTATGAGTGCCAATAACCATGTGACTCAAGAAGTACAATCTATACTTAAAAAGCTTCTTATAGAGAGTCCTCTTGATGCAGTGCGTATACAAGGCGGAATAACCAGGCCATCGTCACGAACGGTCTATAAAGACGGCGAGTCTAAAATTATTTGTCCAGGTGCTTTCGAACAGCTTACCCATGTAAGCTTCAAGACAGCAAATATTAAAAACTTCTCGGAAATTTTCGCGAGCATGCAAGAGCAGCTTTTGGGCAAATTTGTAAAAGACGATGAAGATAGTGACGATAAGCAAACCTTTGTTTCTATTGGTCGTCCGAGCGCGCAGGTCTGTGCCAAGACAAGTAATCTCATGGCTCTTGAAGCTACTAAAAACGCCTATGAGCATGCCCGTGCTCAATTTAATGCCGTAGCTTCTGCTTGCAGAATTTCGGGTGATGTCGAAGTAACTAGTTTTGGCGATGTTAATAACGAATCTTATTCGAGAAAATCATATAACACTGAAGCTATGAGTGCGCCCTCTTCACGTATCGTTGCTTTGAGTTTTGAGCCCTTGAGTGAGTCAGCGACGCTTAGTGTGAGCTTTACTTATGGTAAGACCGTTTTTACTTGTTTCAGCGGTCTTTATTAAAAGCATTTGGGTGAGAGCAAGCGATAGGCAATATCTTGATAAAGACCAACAAGTTTGTTGCAATCAGCAGGTTCTATAGGGCAGGTTAGGGGGACCCCTCGAGCTTGCTCTAATATTTTAATGCGTTTGAGGGCTTGGTCTTCGAGCGAAGCAGTACGATAAATATTGCAATTGATGCCCTCATCCCATCCAGCGTTAATATGTTCTGACCAATCAAATAATTTTATTTGATAATAAGTATTATTTTTACAGCCTACATAGGTATTTTCGCGCGTTTCCCCCGTACTAATAAGTTTTTGCCAAAAACCACGAAAGCCCTCATAGTTGGCTACAAGATCAGCATGAGAATAAATGCCCGTTAAGTTCATGCCAAAATAGGTTTTCTCGGTATTTTCACCAAAAGTTAGCGCGTCTTTTAGGCTTTTATCTTTGTCTTTGAGTATTTTATAATAGCTATAGCCTTCACTAATAAAATGCGAAAACTTATCGCTGCCGATAAAATATTTTCCAACTCGTAAAATAGTACCCAAGCGTGCCAAGTAGAGGGCAGGGGCAAGAAAAAAAGAAAAATCCTGAAAAATTGATTGGCTGAGCGCTATGCTGTGCGATGACAGCTGAGAACTGGAACTTACGGTATTTTCAAAATTGCTCCAAAAAAATCCGCCCATTCTTTGGTGTAAATCATCGATAAATTTTTCTTCGTCACAGGTATGCCAACCCTGAGCGTATCTTATACTTTCTTGAATATAGTTATTCATAATATTATTTATTTCGGCTGTTGAATCTTTGAGATTTGGATCTCTCAGCGTAAAAGAATCAATTTCGGTTGCTGCGCAAAAATTTGTCTGGAGTATAAATAAAATACCGAGGTTTTTTCGTAAAAAACTATACATGTTTTTTCCCCTTGTGCGCATGCTGTGCCAAGATGCTCGAAAATAAGCCCAGGCTCGATAAGCTCAATAAAAATATCGCCAATTTTAAAGCACTATCGGTCATGGCAGCTATAACTAAACTCGCGCTCCCAGCGATAAGATCAATCGATAAGAAGAAACCAGCGATTATAAGCCCCAAGTCAAGTTTGCAGGCATTTATGGCCGAGCGCACGAGTGGTGATGACATGAGTCCATAGCCCGCGCTTAAGGGGAGCAAGGCTCCTATGAGAATTTTAGCACTCGGGTTTAGCCAGGCAGCAATCAAAAAAAACACAGCGCCAAGGACCATGAGGCTTTGGCCATATAAAGCTAAGCTCACTAACGACAGCTTTTTACTGAGTATGCGTGAAATAAGAGCTCCGAGTGCTAAGACTATAAAAATTAGCAGGTGCCCTAGTGAGTATGTTTTTTCGTTCCAGCCAAGAATCTTCATGAGTAAATAGGGCGATGAAGTAAGCCACAGCATGAGACAGCCAAGCTGGCAGCCATAAGCGATGGTCAAAAAGACATAAGTATATTCACGTAAAAGTTTCGCGTAATCAGCGAAAGAATGCCAAAGATTATGTCGTCGAGAGGGCCTGTGTTTTTGCGGCATAATAAAAGCCAGTATTAATAAAAGCGCGACGGTTGGTGTGCAAAGAGCAGCAAATATGGCCCGCCACGAAAAAGCTTCTAAGAGTAAGGCACCCAATAATGGCCCCAGCATAGGGGCGATAAAAGCAATAGAACCGGTTATGCCTAAAATAGTTGTGGCCTCGCGATCGCCATAATTTTCATGAATAGTCGCGTATCCGGCCACCAAAAGCGAAGCGACGCTCATGCCTTGTATAAATCGGTAAAATAAAAATTCGTTAATACTCAGACTAAGACTACACCCAATGAGCGTCAGGGCGTAGATGCCGCCTCCCCATAATAGTACGTTTTTACGGCCAAAGCGATCAGTGAGGGGGCCAAGAACCAGTTGGGCTGCGCCATTGCCAATGAGCCATGCGCCTATACTAAGTTGTACGAGATCAAGCGAAACGCCAAAATCGCGAGACATGCTGAGCATGGCAGGCACAAACATATCGTTGGATAAATATCCACAGAGCTCATAGAATATAAAGACCGTGGCAAATATAAGCGTGGGACTCATATTAGTATGTTAATAGCCAACGGCTCCTAAGGGGAATTTTGGAGGATAGTATGAATAAAGAAGAGCTTAAAATGGCGCGCAGACGAGCTTATCAGCAAGCAAAAAAGGCTCGTGATGAGAATCCTGATTATCAGGCGTTAAAGCAAAAATATAAAGAAAAGAGAAAAGCTCTTTATAAAAAACAGCGCGACGCCCAAAAAGCTCAAAAAAAAGCCGCGCGTTGTCAGGCCATAAAAGAAAAAGATCAGGCTTTAGCTCTCTCTTGTAATTTAGGCGCAAAGCTTGAGTTGCTTAGTTTTGATTAAAATTGCCAGTCATAAATCGGATAAAGGCCAAGCACCTGTGAAATTTGATCGAGAGCTTCTTGAGAATATTGGAGAAATTTCGTATCTAAAAGATGTTCAATAGTTAAATTATTAATATAATATTTATTAATAATTTCAGCGAGTTTTTCATAAGTATTTTCATTCATGAAAATACTCGGTCTTAGAGAATTAAGTTCTTCTGTCGTAAGAGGCACGCGCAATCGTAAGCATGCAGGCCCTCCACCATTGGCCATACTTTCTGATAAATCAAAATAGACCACTTCGTTAATGGGATTATCTTTTTGGATTATCTCGCTCATCGCTTTTTGAGCATGCGGGTTATTTTGTGATTCTAAAGGCGCAAAAAGCATCATGCTCATATCGGCTTTGGTGAGGAGTTGGGAATTAAATAAATATGAAGATACGGCGTCTTTTATAGGTAATATGTTATTTTTTATTGTTATTATACACGCTTTTTTGTTATTTAATAATTGGTATTTTCTCGTAATATTATTAATAAGTTCTTCTTGGTTTTCAAAGGCTTTTTCATGGCAGAGAAATACCTGCTGATTGGCGACACAAACAACATCGTTATGAAAAGCACCGGCATCGATAGCTTCAGGATTTTGTGGCCAAATAATAACTTGAGATTGATCTAATTGGTGATTACGCGCGAGCGCTTCACTGGCGAGCCTGCTTTGGCGGGCGGGATAGATTTTGGTAGGTTTATTAAGCATCGACGATTCTTTGCCGTAGATAAAAATATGCAGGCCACGGGAGTTATAATCGGGGCATAGTATATTATGATTAGCTGCACCCTCGTCAGAAAAAATATCATGACTCGGCAAAGGGTCATGAATAGTAAATAGGCGCTTATCTTCGAAGATTTTATTAAATAATCTCTTTGTAAAACATGCTTCTATACTCCGATGAAAGAGGGTCGCGAGATTGGCAGGTGTTAGGTGAGTTTTATTATCCTGAGCATCTTTTTTAGGGCATACTGTTGCTGCGTTTGCAGCCCACATAGCAGAAGAAGAATAAAGCTTTAAAAGAAGCTCGGGCATATATTTATGAGCGTCTTGAAGTATATTCTGAGATGAGCCGCTAAAACCTATAGTTCTTAGTGTTTCTAGGTCAGGGCGGTAATGGGGGAGAAGTACCGCTTGGAGGAATCCTCGTTGGTTTAAGTAGCGCATTTTATTTAAACCCTGGAGTGCGGCTTTCTTGGGATTAGACAATCGATACTTATTGCTTGAAGAAGCAAGATTGCCTAAAGAAAGTCCACCAAAAAAATGGGTAGGCCCCACTAAACAATCAAAGTTGAGTTCCCTAACGACTGATTGGATGCTCATGAGGATGCCTCGAGATAAGTGGGGTCATATTGGTTTTTAAAAAAAAACTAGTTTCTAGGCAATGATGGAAGGGGAAATTATGATGAAGTTGGCGAGTATTGTCTTGTGTGCCGGTATGGGGAGCCGATTAAAGAGCGCGAAGAGTAAAATTTTGCACGAGCTTTGTGGTAGACCCATGGGTTATTGGGCTATCAAGAATGCGGTAGATATTTCGCATGAGACCATTGTTGTTGTTGGGCATCAGGCTTTAGAGCATGAAAGAGTTCTTGGCGCCTATTTTCAAGATACTATTAAATTCGCCCATCAAAAAGAGCCCGATGGCACCGCAGGAGCTGTGAAAGCAGCGCTCAAGCTTTTGGATCCGAGCTGCACAAGTGTCCTCGTGCTTTGTGGTGATACCGCTTTGCTGAGAAAAGAATCTTTGCTTAAGTTGGTGACTATTCAAAGCAAAAGCCATATTCCTATAGCGCTCTTAACTGCTCAAGCCAAAAATCCCCAAGGCTATGGTCGGATTATTCGTAACGAATCTGAGCATATTGCCAAGATAGTAGAAGAAAAAGAGACGAGTGGCCTAGAGAAAGAAATACGAGAAGTTAATACAGGTGTATATGTTTTTGATGCAGATTTTTTGCGTGAAAATATAAATAAAATAAATAATAAAAACACCAAAAAAGAGTATTATTTAACTGATCTTATAGAGCTTTATTTAAATAAAGGACCCAAGCATGGCCCTGTAGAGAGCTTTGAAATTAACTTTGAAGAAATGCTTGGCATTAACGATCGGGTCCAGTTGGCTCATGTCCAAAATGCGTTGAATCAGCGCTTACTGGAATATTGGATGCTCGAAGGTGTGAGCATACTCGATCCTCGTAATACTTATATAGAAGAAGGCGTGAGTTTATCTAAAGATTGCGTAATTTATCCCGGCGTCCACCTCAGAGGTTGCACGCAAATAGGAGAAGGCGCTGTCATAGAGAACGGCTCTATTATTATAGATACTGTCATAGAAAAGCATGCGCATGTTTTTCCTTATAGCTGGTGTGAACGCGCTTTTATTGGCGAAAGCACGCAGGTTGGTCCTTTTGCGCGCCTAAGAAATGGCAGCTATTTAGAAAAAAACGTGAAAGTAGGAAATTTTGTTGAAATAAAGCAATCGCACTTAAAAAGCGGCACAAAAGCCGGGCATTTGGCCTATATAGGTGATGCGAAGCTTGGCGAAAATTGCAATGTTGGTGCTGGTGCTATTACGTGTAATTACGACGGCAAAAATAAGCATGAGACGCTCGTAGAAGACAATGTTTTTATTGGCTCTAACACGACACTCATAGCGCCTTTGGTTATCGGCAGAGAATCTTATATTGCAGGTGGTTCAGTAGTTTCTCAGGACGTGCCCAATAATAATCTTGCTATAGGGCGCGGGCATCAGGTTAATAAGCCGCTTAGAAAAAATGGTTCGATTGAGAAGAGACTACCATAAACTGAGTTGGATCAAGGTTTTTCTTCTTTTTGTCTTGGATTTCATAATGCAAATGAGGCCCTAACGAATTGCCGGAATTGCCGAGCTTACCAATGATCTCGCCTTGAGAAACGCGGTCACCAGCTTTAACAGTAAATTCCTGCAAATGGCCAAAACGAGAAATAAAATCTTCATGTTTTATTTCTATTAAATTACCAAAAGTAGGACTACGCTTCGCCGTGATAACGACGCCCTTTGCGGGCGCTACCACAGGAGTGCCTAAAGGCGCTACTAGATCAATGCCGTTGTGGTGCGTTACTTTTTTCTTCAAGGGATGCCAGCGTTTGCCCCAGGGGCTCGAAATATAGCCTTCTACCGGTGCAAGGCTTGGTATTTTAACCATAAAATTCTTAATTATATTAGTTTTGTGAAGCAAAGACGAAGCTTCAGAATGTGCTTCGTAAGCAGAAAGTTCTAGTTTTGCTAGACGAAAATCTTTTGATGGTGCCGAAGAAAATTTTTTATTTTTGCTTGCCATAATAGGATTGTCATCCATGTAGCGGGCGAACTTGGCAAAAGAGTTTTTATTGATGCCGCTGAGCCATGAGTTAATTTCTTGTTGAAAATTTTTAATGTCATTTTGCACAACAAGAAGATCTTCGATTCTTTCTTCGGTAGTACCGAGGCTCGATCGCAGTTCGGCATTTTCGCGCATATAAGCTCTGATTTGATCTTTTTGAACCAAGATCACAACAAACTGTCCTAAACAAGCTACACTCAGTCCTGCGCCTAGGAGCCATGCAAATCGGTTTAAAATTTTTTTATATTTACTAACCATTGATTTTCGCTTGTTAAAAAAGTTTAAGAATAATCTTTATGCCACAAAATCGACACTCTGGCAAGGTTTTAACGTTGTGCCGAAGCCTATGCAGGGGATCCCTCAGCAAAAATATATTTAAATCTTAAGTTTGCACCAAAATAACCGTGATATTATCTTCACCGCCTTTATTATTAGCTGCGTTGATGAGATTATCAGCTGCTATTTGTGGGTTATTATTATTTAAAATATACGCGATTTCGTGATCATGCAGCATGGTATTTAAGCCATCTGAGCATAATAAAAAAAGATCGTTGCTTTTTAAATTGAGTGAAAAGTGATCCCCGATCACTTGTTGGTTATGGCCAATAGCTCGGGTAATTATATTTCGTAAAGAACTGGTACGAGCTTCCTCAGCGCTCATAATTCCAGCTTGTACTTGTTCGTTGACTAAAGAATGGTCGCTGGTAAGTTGATGAAGATTGCCTTCGCGCAAACAATAAATGCGCGTATCGCCAATGTGAGAAATATAAGCATGGCCATCCGCAAGAGCGAGTGCGCTCACGGTGGTTCCCATACCAAAAAGCGCAGGGTCTCTTCTTTGAGTCTCATAGACTATGGACGCAGCTTTATTTAAAGCCTCTTCTAAAGCTTGACCGGCATTAATGCCAGCTTTTTTTAAAGACAAAAATTCTTGAGCAACACTTTCTACAGCGAGCCTCGAAGCTTTATCGCCGCCTTTGTGACCGCCCATGCCATCAGCAATAATAAATATGCCATCGAGTGCGCTCAGGAAATAAAAATCTTCATTGTGGGCTCGTTTTCGACCAATATCGCTCTTTGCCCACGCAATAAGGCTGACCAAGGAAAAGCCCCACCTGTTCGTTGCAATTATTTATTTTAAAACTTATTGCTTTAATTAACGATCCGCAAGTGATGCTCAGTATAAGAATATGTAAATCCTGAGTTGGGGAGCGCTTTATGTTCGTTAGAGATCATGATGTCGAAAAAATTAAATCTGCTTTAACTCCCTTACAAAAAATTCAACTCCTCAGAGGCATGATGCTCACGCGTGCCTGTGATAACGCCCTAAAACGCTTATTTTTATCTGGTGAAATAATCTATGAGGGCAAAGCTTTTGCGGGCAAAGGATTTAGAAGTTTAGGCCAAGAAGCTATTTATGGCGCAGGATTTTTGCTCAACAGGGGGGCTGAATATTACAGTAATAATCACTACACGGGTGATATCGCAGCACCTATGATAAGAGATCTCGGCGTTTTTTTATGTCTCAGCAACGATGATCTTAACACTGCCATCAATGCACAGGTCGGTAAAATAGGACAACCCTGCTCTGGGCGTGATTTGCATCTTGGTGCATGGTTCCAAGGGCTTTTAAGTCCGAGTGCGCCTTTGGCCATTTCTACTTGTACTCAAATAGGCATTGCGCTCGCTTTTAAGCGTCAAAAGCTAGCTCGCGTAGCGCTGAGCTTTATCGGAGAAGGAGGCACCTCGCTTGGTGAATGGCATGAAGCGATAAATTTTGCTGCAGTGCATGATTTGCCAATGATTTTTTGTATAGAAAATAACCAAAGAGCTTTGTCTACGTGTGTTAACGAGCAATGCAAAACTGTAAAATTTGCTCATAAAGCGTTCGGCTACGGCATTGAATCATGTACGATAGACGGCAACGACATAGAAGAAATAGCGGCGACTTTTAAATTGGCAGCCGATTATGCCCGCTCGGGTAAGGGGCCTCTCTTAATTGAACTGGAAACGATGCGCATGTGTGGTCATGCGCATCATGACGATATGCTTTATTTGGGTTATGACCCAAAACTTGGCTTGGCGATACCAGAATCGAGAGCCCAGGGCTATGTTGATCGGGAACTTTATGAAAAATATCGTTTAAGAGATCCTATATTATTATATACCAATAAGCTTATAAGAGCGCAGCTACTCACCAACGCAGAAAGTAATATTATGTGGGAACAAGCTGAAGAACGCGTAGAAAAAGCCGCGCAAGAAGTAAAGTCCCGGGCTTGGCCCAAAAATAATAACTACTCTGACGAACAGCTTGTGTATAAAAAACCGGTTATTTTTATTTCTAATTTAGATAATTATTATAATTTTAATCCCGAGGGTTTGAATTATTTACAAGCTATAGCTGAAGCTTGTGTCGAGTGTTTTAAGAAATACCCCGAATGTGTTATAATAGGTGAAGATGTAGCGTTGCCTTATGGTAATGCTTTTATGTTGTTTAAAAATATATCTAACAAATATGCTTCACGTTTTATTAATACTCCCATAAGTGAAAATGCACTGGTGGGGGCATGTGTTGGAATGGCTCTTTGCGGCATGCGTCCTATTGGTGAAATGCAATTTAACGACTTTGTAGCCTGTGCCATGAATCAAGTAGTAAATAACGCAGCCAAACTTTTTTATCGGCTGGGCTTAAACGTACCGATGGTTTTACGCATGCCTTATGGTGGCCTTCGCCGAGCGGGTCCCTTTCATTCGCAAGATAGCGCAGCGTGGTTTTATCGGGTGGCGGGCTTAAAAATTATGGCTCCGAGTACGCCAATCGACGCTTTTTTTATGCTTCAGCAAGCAGTGGATGATCCTGATCCGGTGCTTTTTTATGAACACATAGCACTTTATCGAGACTCGCGTTTGAGACAAATAATACCCAAGAGAGCGCCCGCGCTGAATTGCGCTCAAGTAATTTGTTCTGGGCAAGACTTAACCCTGATTAGTTATGGTGCCTATGTACACAGGGCTTTTAAAATAGCCCAGATTTTAAGAAGTACAAAAAATATTCTTATCGAAGTAATCGATTTGCGTTATCTCAAACCGCTTGATCTTAAGACATGTTATGAAAGTATTAAGAAGACTGCGAGAGTATTATTATTGGGCGAGGATGCATCTGAAGGCAGTATTTTACAAATGCTTGCAGCACATATTTCAACAGATCTTTTTACTATGCTTGATGCGCCTGTAAAATTCTTAGGTTCACGCAATACCCCTGTGCCTTATGCGCCATCGTTAGAAGATGATTATTTATTAAGCGATGAGAAAATTACCGCTGAGGCTCTTAGCTTGGTTGCCTATTAAAATATTCGGGCATTGACGGTTAGCGATGCAGGCGGCAGTGCTTTTTGTGTTGAGATTAATTCGGAGACTATTATGCTCAAAGAGCAGCTCCTTGCTATGGCAGCCAAGGCAATTGTCAAAGTCCATGACACCCAGGAAAAAATAAAAAATAGGCTTAGTAATCATATAATAAAATACTATGCAGAAAGCCTTAAAGATGCAGCATTATGGCTTATCGAAAATCGCCTCAAGCCAGAAAATCATAGTGACGAGAAAGTATCTACAATAAGTCCTGTCGTAACAAGAGTAGCGAAAAAAGAAAGAAAAAGTTCTATTAGACCGGCGCGAGAAATCGCTTCGAATAGGGCAGAAATAATTCTCGGCATGCTCAAAAAAGACGAGTCTCGTCTCGTAAAAGCCAAGGACCAATTATTAGGCAAAAAGAGCCTCGCCTATCTCGTATGGGCTTTGGGACATGCAGAACGTGCGAGTATTAAAGAGGGGATTTCAGTGCATGACGTGAGCGCGCTTTTGTATAAGGCCTGCAAAATTGACCTGTATCCTATTAATATTTCTCGCGTTGTGCATAGCAACGATGTACTTGTGCGACAAGCAGGGCAACACAAGAGAACAAAAACCTATTTGCTCACCCCTACAGGCCTCAAAATATTTAAAGAAAAATTCATAGGTTAATAAACTAAAGCCTCTTGGTGGGGCTTTGGTATCTAGACTAATCAAATATTTGGTTTTTTCTCAGCAGCCTCTATAAAATAAAAGCAATAATGGGGGCGTGCATGCAGCAACAAAAAAGTATGTTAGATTGGCTCAACGATAACCGTGATATGTGTATCGAAGCCTTGCGTATATATTTGGGAATTGGGCTTATACTGAAGGGAATTGAATTTATTACTAATAAACAGCTGGCCAACGAATATGCAAATCAGCTTACTATTCCTTTTTTTAGCTTTTTATCGATGCACATAATAGTTGTCGTGCACATAGCCGGCGGGATCTTATTAACATTGGGATTTTTGACACGGATCGCTGCTTTAATTCAAGTGCCGATATTATTAGGGGCCGTTTTTTTGGTGCATTGGCACACAGGTCTTTTTGGCAGGGCTCAAGATCTTGAATATGTACTTTTAGTATTATTTTTGCTCTTAGTATTTGTTGGCTACGGCGGAGGCCGTTTGTCGATAGATGGTTTACTCGCGCGGCGAAAATATCCAAATAAGCATGATTAAAATATAATACTAATATCTTCAAAAAAGGAGCCGATCATGCTCGCAAGCAAATCTATTCGCATTGGTGAGATAGCCCCCAATTTTAGTGCGGTAACGACCCAGGGAGTGCTTGATTTTCACGAATTCAAAAAAGAATCTTGGGCTATTTTATTTTCTCATCCGGCCGATTTTACCCCGGTTTGTTCCACTGAATTAATCGAGTTTGCCAAAGAAAGGAACTTTTTTGAAGCTAAGAATACCAAACTCATAGGCTTGTCTATCGATTCTATACATAGTCATTTGGCGTGGGTGGAAAATTTGCGCGGCATTTTCGATATTGAGCTCAATTTTCCCATGATAGCAGACGCCAAAGCTCACATAGCAGAGCTTTACGGCATGATTCATCCTGAAGAATCAGAAACAGTGACCGTGAGAACGTTATTTATTATAGATCCCAAGCATATAATTCGCGCTCTTATCTACTATCCACTTAACATCGGCCGAAATACGCATGAAGTTAAGCGTCTTATCACCGCTTTGCAGACTGTTGAGAAAAACAAAGTTGCTTGTGGCGTTAATTGGCAAGAAGGAGAGCGGGTTATTATTCCTCCGCCTAAAAACATGGCAGAACTTAATGAGCGAAAGAGCGCGGCCGATTATGAACGCCTCGATTTTTATTTGTGTAAGAAAGCGCTTTAATTATCAGCGCTGAGAGCTTGGGCATTGTGCCATTTGAGGCTTTTTTTATGTGAAATAGCATCGAGCTCTTCGATTGAACCACCATGGCAAAAGAATATAGATAAAGCCACCAATAAGACATCTACAGCTTCGCCCTTAATTCCGTCTGGCCCGGCATGTTTATTATGAAAACCTGAGGCATTCTGCGCAATAAGAATTTCTTGGGCGAGCTCGCCGCATTCTTCGGATAGTTTCAAAAATCTCTGAAGAGCATTTTTGCTTTCACAAAGCGATAAACGCTGGATATTTTTTAGGTCCATAAGCGTGTTCTAGCAAAGAGTCTTAGTCTTGGCTAGCGCTTGAGTGACAACGGCGTGCCATATTAGTAAGATAGCCTTCCAAAAAATCAACCAGATCTTCCTGCGCTCGCGCACTTCTTTTACGAAGAGCATAATCTATACAGTCAGAGAGGGAGGGGCGCCCTTTTTGTCCATCGAGAGGCCAGTATTTTTTTTGCCACGCGGCACCAAACATAATGAGAAGCGCTTCTTTTTCGTTAGTAACAAGCCGCGATGAGACAAAAGTCATTGAAGACCCCTTGTTAGAGCAAAGCTTATATATATTAAGTGTCTTAAAATCGGCCCGCAAATTTGTTTGAAGCGCGCTTGTTTTAAACATAGTGTTCAGGCTGTTGATTCCTTGGATTGATTTTATATGAAAAATAAATTGGCTTTACCACGCCTAATTAAAGCGAGCTTCGCTGATTATCCTGTCGTGCAAAATTTGGCTCGTTTTTATGTCTATGATATGTCTCGCTATTGTGGCTTTATTTCTGAAGATTGGGCGTGTCCCCCTAACGGATTATTTGAGAGTTTTGATTTTAAGTGCTATTTTTCACAAGCTCATAAGCATGCTTTCTTAGTGAAAATACAGGGCGAGTTAGCTGGATTTGTACTAATAAAAAAAATTGGCTCTGGCGCGCTAAGCTATTATAAAATAGGTGAGTTTTTTATTATCGCTAAATTTCAGGGCTGTGGTGTAGCAGAGCAGGTAGCTCACCAAATTTGGCGAGAATATGCTGGGCCTTGGGAACTTAATGTTATACCCGAAAATAAAAAGGCTTTAAACTTTTGGCGCAAGAGCATTAAGAGCTTCACTGCCGGTAAATATACTGAAGAACTCGTGCTTGTTGATCATGACAAACACCAACCCTATCGCTATTTATTTAGTTTTGCCGCATAACATAAAGTAAAAAGCGAGCAATTTGTGGCAGCACCGGTAGGACATATAATTTGCGCTTTGGCGCTTCTTAACAGTGGCAGTGTAAAAGTGGATGATTCTCACGCTTTTTTTGCCGGGACTCTCTTTCCCGATATACGTTATATAACAAACATAGAGCGCAAGGCCACTCATCAGCTTAAAGAAAGCAGCTTACTTTTTGTTAAAAAGGCCGATTCTTCGTTTGAATTAGGGCGCAGATTGCATATTCTTGTTGATCTTAAACGTGAAGAACATATGAGAAAAAATGGTGCCTATGATTATATTAAAAATAATTTATATAGTACTCAGATGCTCAAAATGGTGGAAGATAATATATTATTCGATAAACTCAAAAATAATTTTTCTCTAGGAAAAATTCTGGATAAAATTTATCCCGAAGAGAGAGCATATAAAATTAGCGATAAAAATATATATACCTGGCATCAAATTCTTAAAAGTTATCTCGATACAAATAAGTTTAAAATTACGCGCTATTATCAAGCAGCGCAGGCTTATAAAAGAGCTTTTGGTTTGCCCGAGCGACTATTTAAAGATTTTTTAAGCAGCGCCAAAACAATGGTCTCACTTGTGTATGCGTATATTCAAATTGAGCGGCTTAGTCGAGACGAAAAATTGCGGGCAATAGTCTTAGATTTTTATGAGAATAAGATTAACGAGCTTGTAATACTTGGTAAGTAAGCAAAAAAGCGCATGAAGCGAGTAAAATATCTTCATGCGCAGTTGTCGTTATCTAAAGATTTCTCTTAACCAACGTAACAATACCTCGATCTTCTTCTCTATATTGCTCAAGAAAACCGACTTTCTTATAGAGCTCCATAGCTGGAGTTTTAGCGAGTCTTGTCGTGAGTGTCACGTATTGGGCACCTTGTTTTTTAAGTTCTGACAAAGCACGATTCATAAGCTTCTCGCCAAAGCCTCGACGACGGAAATTTTTATCAACCGCGAATATCCAGATGTAGCCATGAGTCGGTGACTTCTTGTAATAGGCTATGAAGCCGGCGCTCGCGCCGTCGGCTTGCATAACGTCGATAATAGCCTGGCCTTTGCGAGCAGGATCGAAGTTGGGTGCGCGAAGCATGAGAAATTGCTCGGGCGAAAAATCGGGTCGCTCAGATAACCAAAATAAATTATCGTTTATCATACCCACGAGAGGAGCAAAATCTTTTGCTTCGTCGTAAGCTCTTATGAATTCTTTATCTTGCTTTGCGTCACTATTAAAATAAAAAACAGCAGCTGCAGACAAAAGGCCGATAAAAGCCAAAAGTATAATATGCCGTATTTTAAACCGATTCATAATAATTCAACCTCTAATTAGAAATTAACTAAGAAACCGTACGAATTACTTTTCGGAAATTGGTTCTCAACTCGTCTTTACGAACTCGAATAGTCTTAGGTGTAATTTCTACCCATTCGTCATCGTCAATCCATTCGATGGCTGAATCCAGATCAAAGGGATAGATACCAGAAAGTTTAGTAGATTCGTCTTTGCCTGAAGCTCGCATGTTGGTGAGTTTTTTCTCACGACAAGGATTTGCGTTAATATCGTTGGTACGATTATTTTCACCAAAGACCATGCCTTCGTAAATTTTGGCACCAGCGCCGACAAATAATTTACCGCGATCTTGCAAGTTAAATAAACCGTATTCTGTTGCGGCACCGGTTCTATCAGCAACAAGTGCACCGTTGGCCCTACTAAGTCGCTTGCCCAAAAAAGGGATCCAGTCTTTAAAAGAACTCGAATAAATAGCCTCGCCTTTAGTTTTGGTCAAAAGCGTTGAGCGCAACGCAATCATACCACGTGCTGGTATTGAAAACTCCATGCGTACGCGACTCGAGCCTTCCAGTGCAGTCATAGCCTCCATGCGACCACCGCGTTCAGAAAGTAGTTCTGTTACGGCGCCAACAAAATTATCAGGTACGTCTATGACCATTTGGTCTTCAGCTTCAAATAACGAGCCATCAATTGTATGCGGAATTATTTCGGGACGTCCAACCATGAGTTCATAACCTCGGCGACGAAGTTCTTCTAGTAGGACAACGATCTGCAATTCGCCACGCCCTTTAAGCAGGAACATTTCGGGGGTCTGTGTCGGTTCCAGATCGAGTGCAACGTTGGTGAGGCAAGCTTTTTGTAAGACTTCTTCAAGTTTGCGGCTTGTGAGATACTCGCCTTCTTGGCCCGCAAAGGGAGAAGTATTAACCGAAACTTTGATAGCCACAGATGGCGGATCAACGTGTATTCTTGGCAGCGCTTCTAAGACATCGTCTTGGCAAATAGTATCGCCAATTTGCGGATTAGAAAATCCTGCGATCAAAGCTATTTGCCCAGGGCCAAGCTGTTCGACTTTTTTGGTACCTAATCCATGGAAAGTCTCAAGAGAAGAAATCGTAAAAGGCACACGCTTATTGTTTTCGTCGATTACTATAAGCCGCTCTGAAACCCTCACGGTACCGGACTCAATTCGTCCTATGGCAACTTGGCCGACGAATGACGAATAGCTGAGATTGGCTACCAACATCCTAAACTTACCATCGTTTTCGACACGAGGAGATGGGAACTCATCGACAAGTAGATCAAGCAGATCGTTCAAATTATCTTTAGTCTGACCCTTGGTTTTGCTTGCCCAGCCTTGTTTGGCGCTTGCGTATATAATCGTATATTGGGTTTGTTTTTCTGTTACCGCTAGATCGTAGAAAAGCTCCATTATTTGCTCTTCTACTTCGTCAATGCGTTCATCAGGCCGATCTACTTTATTTATCACCACGGCGACATGCAAACCTTGTTCAAAAGCTTTTCTAAGAACAAAGCGTGTTTGTGGCAATGGTCCTTCGGCTGCATCAACGAGCAGCACGGCGCCATCTGCCATAAACAAGGCTCTTTCAACTTCGCCACCAAAGTCAGCGTGTCCTGGGGTATCAATAATATTAATCTGGGTATCGCGCCACTCGAAATTGGCGTTTTTAGCAGTAATAGTAATTCCGCGTTCTTTTTCTAATTCGCCAGAATCCATCACTCGCTCTTCCATATGTTGATGGCCTTTGAAGAGGCCAGCCTGGCGGAAGAGATTATCGATCATAGTCGTTTTACCATGGTCAACGTGGGCAATGATGGCTATATTGCGAATATTTTTGCTTGTTTCGGTCATGGTGATTATATCCAAAAAGTAAACTAAAAAGTCTTATAAATAGTAGTTTAATATCATAGTCTTCGTTAAGGACAATAAGCCTCAGCCCCAAGTGCCAATTTAAAAATTTTCTAAACATATCAACAAGTTGGAGTGGAACGGGATTTTAATTATGAAAACCAATACTAAGCTCGGCTGTAAAAACTAAAGAGACCAGAGGCAGATCATGATGAGCACGAAAGAAGATTTAGCCCAAGCGTTTCACCATAATGGCTTCTTACATATGAAGTCCATGGTAAAAAAAGATACCTGTGAAAAACTTGTCTTGCGTATGCGTGAGCTGGTAGCGCGCTTTGCTCCAAAAGATCGTGCAAAAATTTTTGAGACCGGGGCTAAAAATCAGACTTCTGATCAGCATTTTTTGCAATCAGCACGAAATATTTCATTTTTTTTTGATAGGAACAGCCGCGAAGAAGATTCGATCTTTGGCTCTTTGAACAAAGTTGGTCATGCCCTTCATGATCTTTGCCCAGTTTATAGACGTTTTAGCCACGACGAAAAATTTTATGATCTTATGAAAATATTAGGCCATAAAAAATCTCGATTAGTGCAGTCCATGTTTATTTTTAAACAGCCATTTTTTGGCGATGCCGTGCCCGCCCATCAAGATGCCACGTTTATAAATACCGATCCGCCATCAACCATAGGTCTTTGGTTTGCTTTTCAAGACGCAGATGAATCTAACGGCTGCCTCTGGGTGCTTCCAAAGGCCCATAAAGGTCTCTTAAAAGAGCGCTTTTTATATCAAGACGGCCGCCTCAGGTTGAGCGCGCACAATAAAGTAGACTGGCCAAGCGATAAATTTATTCCACTGAGAGCTCAAGCTGGTGATGTAATAATTCTTGACGGCCTTTTGCCTCATCGTAGCGAACAAAATTTTTCCCCTAAGACTCGTTTCGCCTATACGCTTCATTTTGTAGATAAACAGAGTCATTTTTCCAAACAAAACTGGCTGAATATCGGTGGGTGAGATTTTATGTCGGGCAAATATCGCGGTGGCGCATTATTTGTTTTTGTGCTTGCTGCTGTAGTAATAGCCAGCGTCGCATTTTTTCGCCATAGCGCTTCAGAAATGATTATTTCTGATAGGATGAGCGAGTTCATCGATGCAGTTGACCGTTCGACTACCAAAGACGCGCACAAACTCATAATTTTCGACCTTGATGACACGCTCTTTATGTCGAAAGAAATTTTAGGTACGCCGACATGGTTTTATCACATGATAAATATTCTAAGACAACGTGGCGCGGCAAAATCTGAGGCCTACAACGTCATGCGGGAAATTGATCGAGTAGTTCAAGAGCAAAGCAAAGTTATAGCCGTTGAGCAAGCGACCTTGAGTGCCATTCACAACTGGATCCAAGATGGAGCGCATCTCATAGCGATAACTTCGAGAACACATACTTTTTCAGATATTACTAATAAGCAGCTCGCCAAGATTGGCCTTGAATTTTCTTCTCCCTATTTTGCTTGTATTGAAGAGAAATGGCAGGCAGCCATGGGCGCTTTTATCAACGGTGTTATCTATGTAGATTTTAATCACGATCGCACCGAGGTTTTTGCTCAGTTTTTCGAATTAGCGCAGCGATGTGGCATGATTATCGATTTTATAGCACATGCCGATGACCAGGTACGTCATGTTTCTGAGATAGCTAAATTCGCACATGAAGCTCGTCGAGGATTTGTAGGAATTATTTATGGCAAAGCGCTATCTACACGCGAATTTCGTCTAGCTGAGGCTAATAAGCAGCTTTATGAGCTTGAGCAAAATCTAGGTCGAGAGATTATTCCCGAACAATATAGAATTATTTTTGCTGAAGGGCTTTAAATTAATACCGATCAATAAGCTGACGTATGTCTTTTAAGCTATCACGATGCGCATACACGGCGTCTTTAAGCTCGGGTTCCAATGGTAAATATTTTCTTCTTGTGCCCTCAAGGCCAAGTAAAGTATAGCGCTCAATAAGGGCTTTGGCTTGCGCTTTTTGGGGAGCATCGAGCGTGCCTTGCTCTAGTTTATTAAATAAATTTTCTTTCTTGAGGCGCTCGCCTAAGTGTGAAAATTCATCACCGAGGTCTTTTTCACTTAAAGCTGCAACAGCTTGAATTAGGCTCTTGGTATTTTTATCCGAAGCCATATTAAATTCTGTTTTTTTTTGAACTACTGTAAATTTCTGAACTGGGCGGGGCTTTTGAGCCGCATGATTTTGCGTTTGAGAAATTCTATCGACGATAAAATACACCAGCGCGAAAAGCATGAGGCTTGTGGCGAATATAGCAGCGATACTAAGGCGAAATTTCATAGGATTTATCTCTTTCATATATTATTATCGGGCGCGTTTTAAAAAAGTGCGCCATAAAAATTGGAATATCGCTTATTTTTTCAAATATGTGAAGGGTTTTTTATTATATAATATATTTATTTTTATATGAGCCTTTACTTGTTGGCAGGTTTAGCTACAACAACTTTATGAATAAAGATTTATTAGAGCGCTTGAGCCTGATGAAAGAGTCAGAGCTTGCTGATTTAGTTATTTATCATAACAAGAAATATTTTGTGGATGCGGCTCCAGAAATTAGTGATGAGACTTTTGATAAATTAGTTGAAGCGCTTAAATTTTTAAATCCTCGATCGCCTGCACTTTCTTTAGTTGGTCATGCTGTCTTTGGGCAGGAAGTCAGGCATTTGCGACCTATGCTATCGCTCGATAAATGCTATGACGATGAAACATTTTTTAAGTGGTCTGAGAAGATTTACGGCGATATGGTGGCCATGCCCAAAATCGACGGGGTGGCGTCGAGCCTTATCTATGACCACCGTGGCGAACTTATTCAGGCAGCAACGCGAGGGGATGGTACTATTGGAGAGAATATTACTCAAAATATGCGTGTAATAGCCGATATACCATCGCAGCTCCCTTCCAAAATTTGTGAAGAACAAATAAGCGAAGGTGAATTTTTGGAAGTTCGCGGCGAAGTTTTTTTGCCTCTTACACGCTTTAACGAACAGTATGCCCAAGAATTTGCTAACCCGCGTAATCTAGCTGCCGGGGCCTTAAAAAATAAAAATCGCGATAAATCCAAAAGTTACGGATTAAAATTTTTGCCTTATGATATCCGTGGCAGTCGTGCGAGCGACGAGCGTGAAAAATTTGCCTTGCTTAAAAAATTGGGCTTTCTAGAACTACCCTGGGAGCTCGTAAAAAACGACCCTGACGCGACAAAAATATTCAAAAAATTTCAAGAACTTAGACAAGATTTTGATTTTGAGACCGATGGCGTTGTATTTAGAGCCAACAAACTCGATGATCAGATTCGCCTCGGTGAAACTGCGCACCATCCTCGTTATGCCATGGCTTATAAATTTCAAGGTGAATCTGCTTCTACCGAGCTTAAAGGCGTCGAGTGGTCAGTTTCTCGAACTGGTGCTATTACGCCAGTGGCTGTTATCAAAGCAGTTAATATTTCCGGGGCTCATGTTTCGCGTGCTTCTTTGCATAATTTGGGGATTTTCCTAAGCCATGATCTAAGAGAACATAGTCTAATCGAAGTAATTCGGCGAGGTGGCGTTATTCCTCATGTGGAGCGCGTACTCAGTAAGACAGGTATGCCCTTGAAAGTGCCGGATTATTGTCCCGCTTGCCATAGTCCTACAGAAGTTTCCGGTGATTTTCTCTTATGCAGCGCTCGGCAACAATGTCATGCGGTGATCGCAAGTTCTTTGATTCATTTTTGTTCAGTTTTGGGTATAGAAGGGCTCGGGGAGAAAATAATTTATAAGCTTTTAAATACTGGTCTTATTAAAAGCTTCAAAGATATTTTTGTTATTTCGACCGAAGATTTGGTAGCTCTTGAACGCATGGGTAAAGTATTAGCGCACAAGCTTACGCAAGAAATCGCCAGTAAAAGAGAAATTCCTTTGGCAACTTTTTTGAGGGCTTTAGGAATTGACGAAATTGGTGCCAATATTTCTGAACTTGTTGCATCCAATTTTCAGAGCCTGGGACGTATAAGAGAATTAAGTATAGAAGATCTTATGCCGATCCACGGTGTTGGATCGCGCATTGCGCAATCATTAGTTTTGGGATTAAAAGCTCTTTCAGATCAAATAGACGATTTGCTCAAAGTAGTTGTCGTCAAAGATTATGAACAACTTCTCAATACGGCAGACGAAAGCAATATCTTTTTTGGTAAGAGCGTTGTCTTCACGGGTAAAATGGCCCATCTTGATCGTAAGGCTGCTCAAGATCTCGTCAAGCGCTTGGGCGGATTAACACCGGGAGCTATCAGTAGCCAGACTAATTACTTGGTTATAGGTGATGAAAAATCGGCCCTTCATGGCCAAGGGCAAAAAAGTTCTAAGCAAAAAGAAGCAGAAAAATATATTAACGCTGGCAGCGCACTACAAATTTTGAGTGAGAGCGATTTTTTGCGTTTGAGCAAAAAAAATACGAACAGCTCTTCGTAAAATCATCACCTACCTGAGACTATGGTCTCTTTATTTTCAAAGCATAAATTTTTAATTCTAGCTCTGCTGCTTTGTAGTTGTAGCATGGGGCTCGAGCCCCATTTCATAGAAATAGTTGCTTTAGATAAAACAGGCATAAATAATTATGCGTTACAAATTGTCGAGACACTAGAACTTCAGGAATTTTTGTCTCATAATTTGCCCAATTTTATTTATTTAAGCGACGTGAAGATTATGCAAAAAGATTTGGTCCATGCAGCACTCGCGAGCCAATCTTTCGATCATATGAGATATACTATACAAAAAAATCTTCATGCTAGTTTTCTTAATCCCATTATAGCAGAAAGTGACGGCGTTTTTCGTGCCGGTACTTTTGAATCGCTTCTTGCTCTCAGTGCTTTTTATCACTTTGAAAAAATAAGAAGCTTTGCCGAGCAACAAGGGCTGTTGCAAACTGAACATAATAAAAGAAAGCTTCACGTAGGGATTTATGGCGAAATTTATGCAACGAATTCTGATCTACTCCCGGCTGTCAGTCATGATAACGCTGCCTATGTTGGCAGTGCCGATGTAATTCTTTTGTTTTTAGCTGGTAACAAAACTGGCTTGCCCATGTCTATGAACGAAGGTATTTTGGCTCATGAATATCACCATCGTTTATTTTTTAACCAATTATGGGTGAATAATAATTCGCAGACACGCTGGCTGCGTTATCAGGCACGATATAAACCGAAGAAAAAAATAGTTCAGAAAAGATCTCAAATTTTGCTTTCAGCTACCGACGAAGCTTTGGCCGATCTCTTTGCCATTGCCTATACTGGCGTGACCAATTTTATGGCCGTTTCGTTAACTCACGAAAAAACAAAAATTATTAACGATCAGCGAGATCTCAATGGAGAATTCGCCAAAAAAGCCACTTATGAGGCTTTGGCTCTGTCAATTTTAAAGCCAAGTTTACGCAAATATTGCCCAGCTAAATCTCATAATTTTACCAACGCGCAATTTAATATCTATTGCTTAGCGACTGTAATTGCCAAGGTTTTCTATGAGGCTTGTGACAAAGACGCGAAAAAACTAGGGAGCGTTGCATTGCCGCTTATTCATTCAGTTTTGCCTTCTATAGGCCGTATCTTGGATAAAAATGAGCCTTATGATCTGGAACTTTTTTTTGAGGAGTTTGCGCGAAGAAGCAAGAATTTCGATGCGGTTTTTCATGAAAAATTCTGTGATCAGCTTAAGAGACGCTTTGTATCGCTCATAATAAATAACAGGATACCCTCATGTGCAGGTTCTTAATTATCCTGCTTATGAGTATTCTAGATTCTAGAAATATAAGTGCGCAAACTTTTAAAAATTCCTGGGCAATTGCCCCCGTTGTTTCTTTTGCGACTTTACCCAGTGGGATTAAGCAAAGACGGCGTGAGCTCGGCTTGGGACTCGCTTTTGATAGTCACCTTTTTGGCCGCGATCTTTGGCAGAATGGACCAGGGCTAGCACTTATGATGACTATGCCTCTTGATAACGGTAACCGTTTTGTTCGTGTTTCTCCCTATAGCTTCTATGTTGAGCCTCGTTGGACATGGTGGCTTGTTCTCAAAAAAAATCAATTTTCAGCAACACCGTTTGTGGGCGTCAAAAGTATTTTCGGCGCCCAAATTATAAATCGCCAGGTTAATAATTCTAAGAGCTCTAATATGCTTTGGCTCATGGCTTTTGGGCCCCGCTTAGGCATGGCTTATTGGTTTTCGCATTACGGTCTCGTTGGATCTTACGACTTGAGTTTTGGCACTCATAAAATACGCCAGGAGTTCGGCCTGTCTTTGGTTTGGCATAATATTTGAAACAAAAATTTATCTATTCGACGACAGTATTAGATGAGAACCATCCTAAAAATCATCATAAGCTTTTTTTCTGCTTGGGCACTCTTTGCTCAGGATTTACCTCCATGTCCTCCCCTTACACCTGGCGCTACCTTGCTCCTCACCAATAGCCTAGGTACAGGAACTTTTATTAGATCTTTACGTCACGAGCAATTGACTTCAACACTGACCATGACGCCCTTCATGAATATTAATAATTTATATGCCAATAAAAACTTAAAAATTTCCGGTGAGCAAAAGATTAATTTTAATTGGCTACAGCCTCAAGATGCCAAAGCTTCTAATTCTAAGATATTTGTTTTAAGTGATTTTATTGGGCGTATAACACTCAAAGATGCTTTTTTATGGGAAAATATGGGCTTAAGCCTTACTCCGTCGATAGAAGTCGAAGCGCCAGTATCGCAAGCTTCAAGAGACTCCAAGCGCTATCTCGGTTTGGGAACAGCCTGGTCGTTCGCTTGGGCTCTTAATGGTTTTTCTCTTAGCTATAAGCCCCTGGTTACTGGATTTATCAACGGTTCTTGTGCAGGCTGTGCGTCGGGTATTCGCCAGACACGAATCATGTTGAAAAATACGGTCATCGCGAAATACACGAACGCCAATCATAGTATCGGGGCCACTTTTCGTCTTTATGATGCTTTTTTGCATCCCCTTGCTTCTGATGCTCAGGCAAGCAAACTTAACGAATCGACTTTGGGTATTATAGAATACAGCTATGCGATACCTATGCGTTTCCCTGTCGCTTTGACCTTGGGAGTTTCCAGTTTTCAGCCTTCTCGTAATTCACAGGGCATAATAAATTTTCCCTTTTTTGATTTTTTAACGCCCGCAAATAATTATAGCCAAATTTATTTCGAAATGGAGTTAGCACTTTCTTAATAAAAAAAGCCAAGGATTAACCTTGGCTTTTTATTTATATTTTTAGGCTTAGAGAGCAAATTGTAGTTGGAGGCCAGCTATAATAGGATTAAGTTCTTTTTGGGCATCAAGATAAACCCCGCCGTAGAGCTGAGTTTTGAGATTATGACCGAAGGCATAATAATTAAGTCCACCCATGATTTCGTGTCTTTGCTCGCCTACTGGTTTATACCAGCCATAGCGAAGAACAGGCTCGAAACTGCCCATGAGATAGCCTAGATCCAATCCTGCACCCATGGTCGCTTCTTTAGATTTTTCCCAGTTATAATAAAAAACGCCGTTCGTAGCAAAGCCGTGAGCTTTGATAATAAAATCAGCGCTGGCATTTATATGATTAAAATCTTTGCTGAGAAGATCACCTTTTAAGTTACCATTTTTATCGAGTTTAGATCTATGAAGGTAGCCGCTTACACCAACGCCAAAGCGAAAGTCTCCGCCCTTAAGATCAACTGCATCATAGCCATCGATATTATTATAGTTATAACCAAGACGAGCGCCTATACCATGTTGAACAATAGCGAGGGCATACTCGAGAGGGTTGTTCCAGCCATTGTGGAACATAACGCCGATATCACGAATATTATCTTCTTCGGGCGCGATCGCAAAATATCTATTGGTGCTCAAAGCGTTAGCAAACTGGTATCGCGCAGGAGACATAACTTGTTGGCGCGCAAAAGGCACGGTAAACTTACCAGCAGCTATATGAAAGAATTCTTGGCTAAAAGCGTAGTTAATACTGAAGTCGGTGAGCGAAGCATATCCAAGTTCTTTAGGCCTGAGCCCACTTTTTCTTTCGGCGTCGTGTTCAAATTGAGCCTGAAACAAAAATGTAAGAGCTGGATCAAAAACATTGCCATAAAAACCAAAGCGGGCTCTATTGAGATCAAAATTCAGCTTGTTTGAATCTTTTGTCTTCCAATGTTGATATTCCAATCTGGGCTGCAATAAAGCACTAAAGCCGAGTCTATAATTACCATCAGCTGATTTTACTTCGAAGAGACCCTGATCTGCATGGGGGGTCGTGGTGCCGGCGTAGGCATTATTAAAACTGATCAGTGCCGCCATTGCACAAACTAAGAACGCTGTTTTCTTATACATTGCACTTCCTCGTGTTTGTCTAGTAACGCATCTAATTCTTGAGTCAAATTGGGATGCTCTTTAGTTTTAACGCACAAGGAGGACTAACTTCACTTTCTTGGTCAAATTTTTTTTAAAAATTATCGTAATGCTGATTCTAATATGAGAGCTGCGTTGGTTTTTTCATCACGATATTTGATTATGAGAGCGCATGCTATAGTAAGCCCGCGTTCATGAGCCCAAATATTATCCTGCAGGGGTCTCGTTCCTAAAACTACGACGGCGTTAGGCGGAATTTCGCCTTTGAGAATTATCTTGTTAACCGTGTCATAAATAGGTACCGACGCTGATAAAAATACTCCAGGGGCGATGACTGCTCCTTTTTGTACGAGAATCCCTTCGGTTAAAATAGCCCCAGCGCCGATAAAGCAATTATCTTCTATTATTACCGGTCTATTACCAACAGGCTCAAGCACGCCACCTATTTGCACGTCTGTTGAAAGATGAACTCCCTCACCAATTTGAGCGCAGGAGCCAACAAGCACATGACTGTCAATCATGCTGCCTGCGCCTATATAAGCGCCAATATTCACAAAAGATGGTGGCATGATCACGACATTGGGGCCCACAAAAGATCCCGGGCGCACTGAACTGCCCCCGGGAACGAAACGAACATGATCGTTATTACTAAAGACGCGTGGAGCGAGGGCTTCTTTATCGCAAAAACCACCAGGCATGCTGACGACGGGAGAGGTGCGCATGAGATCTAAAATTTTTTGTTTGACCTGTGTATCGACAACCCAATTATTATTTATTTTAGCAGCCGCACGAAGAGAGCCGCTTTCTAGATCATATAAAAAATCTTTAGACATGATGATCCCAATTGTGTAGTTTTTCATGTAAAGCCAATAATATTTGGCGCGATGGCAAGTCTTTGATACTCAAGGGCAAGCGCACCTGATCAGAATTTATATAACCGAGATCTTTAAGCAAAGCTTTCACCGGAATAGGATTACTTGCGTTGGAAAAAGCCCGGCCTGCTTGCCACCAGTGAAGCGTTTCAAATTTAATATTATCAAGAGCCAAAGCAACATAACGCCTGCACGCTTGTGGCCACGCATTGCTTGCCACAGAAACTAGACCTCTTGCCCCGTGAGCTGCTGCAGCAGGCATGAGATAATCATCACCACAGAAAATTTCTAAATTAGGCGAGGCTTCCTGATATTCTATGAGGCTGTCTACGCTGCCACTCGAATCTTTAAGCGCCCAGAGGCGTTCATGGTGTTTTAAGTTCTTGATCGCTTCTGCATGTAATTTAATACCAGAGCGGCCCGGTATATTATACAACATGGCCTTGTGAGCCGCGTGATCCAAAAGTTTTTCAAACCAAGCACTTTGTCCTAAAACACCTGGCTTCGTATACATAGGCGTGGTCATGAGATAGCCATCGATAGGTAAATTGCGGCAAAAGCTTAACCAATTCAGTGCAACACGTAAATTAAAACTAGGCACACCGACAAGTATTTGAGTTTGAGGCTTGAGCGCAAGTACAAATTCGACGATTTTTTGTCTTTCATGATCACAAAGTGACAAGCCTTCGCCTGTACTGCCCATAAGAACAATGCCGTTATTGGCCTTTTCTTGTGCCCGTACGAGCTTTTCCAAGCTTTTATAATCTATATTTTCGCCCTGTGCATCAAAAGGCGTTACTAAAGCTGTATATAAAATTTGCTTCATAGATCCTCAAATAAATTTTTTGTCGGGTTTAAGTCTTAAAGAGATAATACAGCAGGTTACCACTGCTATTAAAAGCAAAGAAAGTGCTACGACAAAGTCTTGGGAGCTATATATACGTATATTACTGCTGTCTACGCTGCCTTGCCATTGTTTATCTAAAAGCCAGCCTATGCCTTGTTGTAAGAGCGCGCCTCCGAGCATATTAAGCGTATTGACTACCCCAATAGTAATGCCTGAATTTTCGCGCGTGGTATAATGCACGGCTCCCGTAAAACACATCATCTCGGCGCCGCAAAAAAATCCCAAACCAACAAGCACGATGCTTAAGCATACGATGCCCACGTGGGGGCCAAATAATATAAAAGCAAAAGCGAGCAAAATGGCGATGCTGCAAAGGCGAATAGCCTTATTTAAGATGGCGTATTTTTCACAAAGCCAGGGTAAGAAGAGACTGCCCAGGGCGAGACCTAAATACATCATCATGGAAGTCTGTGCGGCGTCTGCGCGGGCAAGGCCGTATTTTTGCATCAAAAAAGCCGTACCCCATAGATCAGCAAGAACGCTTAAGGGCGCATAAAGACCAACGGCCAAAAATGCATAAATCATGACTTGGCGATTGCTTAATATATGCTTAATTTGCTCGAGATTTGGCAAAAACTTGTCTGATGTTGGTTGTTTATGCTTCTCGTGCGGCAGTTTAAGCATAAATAAGACCAAGAAAAAAATAGCGATACCCAAATATGCTGTCATAAATACTGTTGAGCGCCAGCCCATAGAATCGATAAGCCATACTTGAGGGCGACCAGCAGTCAGGGCACCTATGGTACCAAAAGTCAGCGTCGCACCAATCAAAAATCCCCGCTTGCCTGCTGGTAACCAGTCGGCAGCTACTTTGAGGCCCGCCATGAATGCACACGCCGAACCAGCACCAACTAAGATACGACTAATTTGCACGGCTTCTAGGCTTTGAGCTGAGCCAAGCAAAGCTACACCAGCTATGCAAAGCCCGACCGATCCCAACACAGTTCGGCGTATTCCTATGCGATCCATGATTATGCCGATGGGAATTTGCAAAAAAGCGTAGGCATAAAGATACCAGGCGCCGAGCGAGGAGAACTCTTCGGCAGTGAGCTTAAAGTCCAGGCGCAAATCAGTTACCATCACGCCGGGCGAGACTCGCAGTATATACTGATAAAAATAAAACAAAGCGGCGGCTAACCATGCGAGGTAGAAGGGCGTTGGTGAGGTCTTTTTTTGGCTTAACATCGGGCTTTAGCTAGGGGAATTGTTATTTTTGGTCAAGTACGGGGCTTTTGGCAACTTCGGCTTTGCTCGGTCGAATTTATAAGCATCGGAGGAAAATATGTCGAATTTAATAGATAATCAAATTATTAACGGGTCAGTGAGGGTGAATACCAGAGCCTCGCAACCGCGTTCTTCTTCGAATCAGAGCTTTCAGGATCAATTTCGCTCAGGTCTTAAAACCGGCATCGATTTGACCAATAGTGCGGTGCGCCAGATAGCCCGCCCCATTCCAGGATCGGCTGCTGTTTCAGCTTCTTTGTCTGAAGCCGCTCGAAGTTTGGGGGCACCAAGCAGCGTTTCGGGAGGACTTGCCAGTTCGCTTGGGGGTATTACCGGTACAAATAGTGTGGGTACAGGTACAGACGACATGGGTAGTCTGCAAGACGAAATGTACAAAAATAACAACGATTTATTAGATAAGCAATTAAGAATATCGTTAGAGACAACGACGATGACTACTAAATCTAATCTCATGAAAGCTTATTTTGATGCCGCGAAAACCATTGGATCAAATCTTCGTTAATCCGTATTGATATGAGCTTTTGAGTTGGGTAGTTGCTAAGAATGGAGGTAGCTATGCGTGTCCCCCCCCAGAATATTCCCCAAATTCCGACGCAACTACTAAAAACAAAAGCGCCGGTTAGCAAATTATTTGCCAGCACAGTTCAAACAGGACCACTGTCTAAAGCACAGGTATCTCTCGGTTCTTTACCGATTTCGCATGGTGAGCTTAAAGAACTTGCCTCTGACCTTAAGAATGGCCTGATAGACAAAGCAGAGGCGAATAGCCGCTTTGTTAAAACAGTAATTAATAATTCTATTAGAAGTAGCTTGGGTGAAAAGGACCGGGAGCAACTTATTCATGATATTCGAGAATTTTTTGCGAACGACGAGGATTTTGTTCAAAATCTAGCCAAAAATCTCACTGATTTAGCATAATTGGCTTAAAAACAACTATTTGTTCTTGTTTGGGAACAGAGCAGCCGAAAGATACGTTTTTTTACCATGGAGCGAGTGGCTCTCAGCGCTCGCGTACAAACGGGTGAACGGTCCATGGCTTTGGCGCTAGATCAAAAAAAACTAGTTGAACAATATTCCGATTATGTCGTGCGTATTGCTAAACAAGTAAAACGCAGCTTGTCTCCTAACGTGGAAACTGACGATTTAATTGGCTATGGCATGACGGGTCTCATAGAGGCAGCTGAGCGCTATAATCCATCGTTAGGCGCCAATTTTTCTACTTTTAGTTTTTATCGTATTCGTGGTGCCATCTACGATGGTCTAAGAGTGATGGGTTCTTTAAGCCGCACTGAATATAAACGCCAACGTTTCGATGAGAAGGCTTCAAGTTATATGATGGGTGAGAATCGCCCAAAGACGGCGCTTTCACCGTTGAGTACTGAAGAAGAGCTTCAGGGGATGGCAAAGAAAGTTCAACGCATGGTGACTATCTATGTTACGACCCTTAACGAAAAAGACGTCCAAAATATTGCCGACGAAGAATTAGAATGCGCGGATGATCGTCTCGCTCGCCTAGAGCTTTATGAAAAAATGCGGGCGGCTATTGGTAAGTTATCTAAAAGTGATCAAGAAATAATTAATTCTTATTATTTTGAGGATAAAAGCTTAGAAGAAGTGGGCAAAAGACTTGGGTTATCAAAATCATGGACCTGCAGAAAACATGCGCGTGCCATGGAAAAATTGAGCGATGCCTTTTTTGCCTTAATCAAAGATCCTTTAACAACCAAAGAACGCTAGCTGCCGAATACTTATATGAGTTTACTCTATGAGGTATAAATGGCGCTGATAAAAATGGCTCCTGTGAATAATTTTACTCCTAAAATTTCTAATAATTATCAAAAAGGATCACGCTTTTCTGATATTTTATCTCAAAAAAAGCTTATATCTTCTTCTGATATTAATAATTTTTTTACTCATATTTTAAGCAATCATCAAGCTTCAGCTCAGGCTATTAATACTTCGTTGATACGTAAAGATTATACACCCCAGAAGCTTCTTAAAAGTCAGTTTACTATTAGTATGTTTTTATTGCGTGAGCAGATGTATACTAAAACAGCCGAGCTATCAGCTAATACGCTTAAGAATTTTACCCAAATGCAGGTATAGCTCTTAAATATATGATCAATCAAATAAATCGAGCAATTTTGCTTAAAAAAAGGATTTCTTTGAGCTGGCATCGAGCTTTGAATCGCTTAATTCCTCTGGGAGGTATTTCATCTGGTAATAAAGTCAAAATATTTCACGATGGCGATGAAGCTTTTTTAGCTATATATAATTCTATTATTAATTCTCAAATTAGTATTTACGTAGAAACCTATCTTTTAGCTCCCGATAAAGTAGGGGAGTGCATTAGGGATGCGCTCATACAAGCAGCTCTAAGAGGAGTTGAAGTAACGCTGCTCTATGATCATTTTGGGTCTTCTAAGCTTAACGAAGCTTTTTTACAGCCCATGAGGAAAGTTCATATAAAAATATTGGAATTTAATCCAATTTGGCCGTGGAGAAGACGGGGGCCATTATTATTTCGCGATCATCGTAAAATTATTGTCATTGATAAAAAACGAGCTTTTTGCGGCAGTATGAACTTAAGTGCTGACTATGCCGGGCCTGTGTACGGAAACAATCGCTTTCGCGATAGCATCGCGCACATTGAAGGTCCGGCTGTTCGTGATCTGCTTGATATATCTTTGGAGAGCATTGCTGAGAGTGAATTTAGTGCTTTTTATCGTAGGGTGATGCCCGTTATTCGTATTGAAAATCAGCCAGTTATTAAGCTTATTCTAGAGCGCCTGGTTGGCCGTGTTGGTTTTGTTAAACAAAATACTCCTACCAACGCTGATACCATGGTCCAAGTATTGCGTTCTAATACGCGCAAGAACTTAACGCATATACAAAAATCCATGGAGGAGTGTACTGACCGGGCAGTTGATTATTGCTATTTTACGACGCCCTATTTTTTGCCTTATAGGCGCTTGCGTCGCTCGATTATACATGCCGCTCAGCGCGGCGTTGATGTGCGTATCTTGACCGCTGGTCTTTCTGATGTTCCCCTCATGCACTATGCGAGCCGCCATGTGTACGAGAGCTTTTTGGCCCATGGAGTGCGTATTTACGAAATGGACCAAAAGACCCTTCATGCTAAACTTGCCAGCATCGATGGTGTCTATGCGTCGATTGGGTCATATAATCTCGATCGTTGGTCAGCGTGGCGCAATCTCGAAGTGACGGTCTCGATGCTTGATCAACCAATTGCTTTGGGGCTTAAAGAGCAATTTCACAAAGATCGCGAACTTTCGCACGAAATAGACGCTCAGGCATTTTCTCAAAGATCTTTTATTAGTCGTATATTTTCTTGGTTTTGTTATCTCATTTTGCGGTTATAATTATAACCCAAGAATTTGAAAAAATCCGTAATATGGGACAAGATCAAGCCCATCTAACCAGTAGGCTTTTTTATTAATAAGAACAGGGATAAAAACATGATTATTATTTTAAAAAAAAATGCCTCTAAGCTTGATGCTGATACTATTTTAGACGAAATCGAAAGAACAGGCTTAAAGCCACTATTTTTACCGGGAGTGGAGCGCATAGTCATAGGTGCCATAGGCGATGAGCGCTTACTTAATGAAAAACATTTTGAGAGTTTTCCGCAGGTTGATCAAGTTAAGGCTGTTCTTTCGCCTTTTAAGCTCGTGAGCCGCGAATTTCATCCCGAAACTACTATTGTAAAAATTGGTGACGTGGCTCTTGGTGGGAAGCAGTTTGTTACTATTGCTGGACCCTGTGCAGTGGAAAATACGCTGCAAATGGCCAAGTCAGCCGCTGCGGTCAAACTTGCCGGGGCTCATATCTTACGTGGTGGTGCTTTTAAACCACGTACAAGTCCTTATAGTTTTCAGGGCCTTGGTATTTCAGGTTTAAAAATTCTCTCAGCAATATCGCGTGAACATAAGATGCCTTCGGTTACCGAAGTTGTTGAAGTAGCAGACATAGACGCTGTTGAAGAATACGCCGATGCTTTTCAAGTTGGCGCACGCAATATGCAAAATTTTGCTTTACTTAAAGAATTAGGTCAAAGACGTAAGCCGGTAATCTTAAAGCGAGGCTTCGCCGCCAAAGTCGAAGACTTACTCTTAGCCGCTGAATATATAGTCTCTGAGGGCAACAGCAATGTAATCTTATGTGAGCGCGGTATTAGAACTTTTGAGACATGTACAAGAAATACGCTTGATCTTAACGCTGTACCCTATCTTAAATCTATTACGCATTTACCGGTTTTAGTAGATCCTTCTCATGGCACGGGGGTGCGTGAGTTAGTAGCCCCAATGGCCTTTGCTTCGGCTGCATGCGGGGCCGATGGTGTCATCATAGAAGTACATCATGATCCTAAAATGGCTCTTTCTGATGGCAAACAATCATTGCCGCCCGATCAATTCGTTAAGATGATGATGGAACTTAAGAAATTCGTGGAAGCAGCGAACAGGACCATGTGATGAGCGCATCAAATATTTTGGCAACGAGTATGAGCGACAATCTTGCGGGCCTCTTTGATCCGGTAGAAATAGCTCACGATGAAAATACCCCCATGCTGATTTTAGAATCGGCAGACATAATCACCAAGCTGAGCGAAAAAAGCATGGTGCTCTTAGATCTCGCGCTGAAAATCGAAGCCCGTGATAATCGTATAGACATAAGCGTCATGATTCCCGAAGCCCAAGGTCTTTTGGATATTTTTGCAGAAGCTTTTGAGGGCTTTATTATCGAGCGTAAATCTCAAAGTTTAAGTATTTTTATGCCTCCTCTTTATGATCAGCTCGATATGCTTGCTAAGATGAAATCTCGCTCGGCACTTGATATTCTGCGTGTCGCGCTAAAATCTATTATTCCGCATGATAGTAAATACCAAGAAAGTCTCATGATCACAGGCGTTTTTGCCTATGATTTTTTGGATCACTTTGAGAAGCTTCCCACCGCCAAACAGGATTTATTATATTTACCCGACTTTTTATTTTATGTGCCGCTGACGGTTATTATATTAGATCATAAGCATGAACGAACGACTGTCTGTGTTCATGCTTTGGGGGAAGCTCAAGAATTTTTAGCAAAGCGTCTCTTTAAGGCTCGAACTAAAGTAGAAAAAGCGCTACTTTCTTACAAGAAGCCGGTGAATATAAAAGCTATGAGCGCTCTTGATCCAGCTACTTACCAAGTAGACGTCGACGAAGCTTCTTTTGGTGAATTAGTAGAGCGTTGTAAAGAATATATTAGAGCCGGTGATGTTTATCAAATAGTGCCCTCACGGACTTTTTCGCGACCAATCCAAGATATTTTAGGAAGTTATAGAGCCCTTCGAAGCTTAAATCCGAGTCCTTATATGTTTTATGTGCGTACAGAAGATTGGACGCTTTTTGGTGCTTCTCCCGAGACTTTTATAAAAGTCGATAACGGCGGAACGAGGGTTTCAATTAGGCCTATCGCCGGCACGCGGCGTCGAGGGCTTGATTCTCAGGGTCTCGTTGACCAAGAACTTGATGCGCGTGAGCAGGCTTCTTTATGTTTAGATGAGAAAGAGCTTGCAGAGCATATGATGCTTGTAGACCTCGCACGCAACGATATAGCGAGTATTGCTCAGCCTTCTTCCCGAAGAATAAGCAGGCTTTTAGGTGTGGATCGCTTCTCCCACGTGATGCATTTGGTTTCCGAAGTAGAAGGCATCTTAAGAGAAAATTGTGACGCTCTGTCCGCATTTCAAGCTTCGATGAATATGGGAACGCTCATGGGTGCACCCAAAGTGAGAGCAGCTGAACTTCTAAGAATTTTAGAAAATTCGAAGCGCGGTTTCTACGGCGGAGCTGTGGGCTATATTAATCAGTGTGGCGATATGGATACGGCAATTATTATTAGGTCAGCCGTGGTTAAAAATAAACATGCTTATGTGCGAGCAGGGTGTGGCGTGGTTTATGATTCGGAGCGGGCTTTCGAAGTGCGCGAGACGATAAACAAGGCCGAAGCCGTTTTAAAAGCCATTGATATAGCAAGTAGAGCAAGTAGAGCGAGCGTGGCGACATGAATATTTGTATAATAGACAACTACGATTCTTTTACGTTTAATTTGCTTGATGAATTCGAAAAACCAGGTCATAGGGTGCATGTTTGGCGCAATTCTATGAGTGCCGATGAAGTAATAAAGCGCCTTTTTGAGCTCGCTCATCCTCGTTTACTTGTGTTCTCACCGGGGCCAGGGCACCCTAACGATGCTGGCTGCATGAACGAACTTATTATACGCTTGGCTTCCCGTGTGCCGATGTTTGGTGTTTGTCTTGGTATGCAAGCGATGGTCTCAGTTTTTGGTGGCATGGTAACGAGAGCACCTGCCGTTGTGCATGGCAAAGCTCGGCCTTTAGAGCATGATGGTACACTTATATTTAAGGGCCTCAAAGATCGAATTTGTGTTGGTCGTTATCACAGCCTTGCGGCAAGCGTCGTGCCTGAAGAGTTGCGTGTTTTTGCCTATAGCGATGGCCAAGTAATGGCTCTTGCTCATAAAAAACATCCTCTCATTGGTATTCAGTTTCATCCCGAGTCAATTTTGAGTACCGAAGGCAGCGCCATGATTAATAATCTTATGAATTGGGCCTTGGAGCAAAAAGTACATGACTAATGAACAAATGCTCGAAAATCTTGTTGCCGGTGCTCTTCATAAAGGCTTTGTCACTGAGCTTTTAAAACGTATTTTTGAAGGTTCTATGAACAGCCACCAAGTAGCTGCATCGCTGGTACTCTTACGCGCCAAAGGCGAAAGTGGCGCAGAACTTGCCGAAGCCGCAGAGCTCGTTTTGAGCAAAGTAACGCCATGTGCATTACCCACCTATGTTTTTGGCGATATAGTAGGCACCGGCGGCGATGGGCATAATACTATTAATATATCAACACTCGCTTCTATTACCGCCGCAAGCGTTGGTATGCCGGTTGCCAAACACGGCAACTCTTCGGTGTCTTCTAAATGCGGATCCGCAGATGTTTTACGTGAGTTGGGTTTTGATATAGCGGTCAATAATATTAAAGCTCGCCTTAGTCTGGATGAGCTCAAATGGTGCTTTTTATTTGCTCCGACTTATCATCCAAGCTTTAAATCTTTGGGCGAAGTACGAAAGTTTTTAAAAATAAAAACCATATTTAATATTCTTGGTCCCTTAATTAACCCCTGGAGGCCACAGATAATTCTCATGGGCGTTTATGATCCGAATCTTATAATCCCCTGCGTCGGCGCTCTTAAAAACTTGGGGCTTAGCAAAGCATTAGTTGTTCATGGTTCAGGCCTTGATGAAATAGCCCTTCACGGTGTTACAACATGTGCTTTGCTGAGTGATAACAAAATATCTCATTTTGACATAAATCCTCGCGATTTGGGCTTTGCTACTTATAAGCTAGAAGAATTTCGTGGCGCAGATCCTATGCATAACGCGAAAGAATTTCACAGCTTATTAGCTGGTCAGGGCTCCTTGGCTAAGCTTTCCATGATTTCAGCCAGCGCAGGAGCTCTTCTATGGCTTGGAGGCTTCGCACCAACCCTCAAAGATGCGAGCCAACTTGCGCATGATGCTTTACTCAGAGCGTTGCCTTTGGCTTTATTTAAAAAAATTCTGGAGTTGAACCATGCTTGATCAAATTATAGCCCATAAGCAGCAGGTGGTAACAAGTAGAACTTCTGATATTAATGCCTATAAAAATACGCTGAACCCATCAAAAAAATGCATGCTTGAAGCGCTTAAAAAACATAAGAGGGCTTTTATTTGTGAAATTAAGCTGGCCTCGCCCTCTTTGGGGCTCATCAAGAAGAATGCCGATATAAGCGAGATTGCGCGTATTTATGAGCCTTTTGCTGACGCTATGTCCGTTTTGGCCGAAGAAAAATTCTTCTTGGGGGCGCTCGCCAATGTAAAAAAAATCAGCGACGAGCAAGCATGTCCCGTCTTATGCAAAGACATAATAGTTTCACCTTTGCAAGTCTATGAAGCGCGCTATTATGGCGCAGACGCGATTTTACTCATGCTGTCAGTAATTGACGACAAGACTTATAAAAAATGTGAGGAAGTCGCACGAAAGCTTGACATGGATATAATTTGTGAGACTCATACGGCTGAAGAAATTAGCCGTGCTAATAATCTTGGAGCGCGTATTATTGGCATAAATAATCGCAATCTTGCTAATCTACAAATAGACTTAGAAACAACCATGAGATTAAGGCCATTAGTGCATAAACAAGCCTTGGTTGTTGCGGAATCGGGATTTGTAAATCATCAACAAATACTTCGTTATGCTGGTGTGGTCGATGGATTTCTTGTTGGAACTTCGCTTATGCGAGCGCCTCGTATCGATTTGGCACTACGTGAGCTCGTTTTTGGACGCGTCAAAATCTGTGGCCTCACCAATGCCCACGATGCCCGACTGGCTTACGATTACGGTGCCTATTACGGGGGATTAAATTTCTCAAATCTTTCCAAACGGCGTATTTCTAAAGAAGAAGCAAAAGTTATTATTAAAAGTGCTCCTTTGTCCTATGGAGGAGTTTTTGTAAATCAGCCTATCGACGAGGTGCTTGATAGAGCTCAAGAGTTAAAATTGGATTTCGTTCAGCTGCATGGTGAAGAAGCTCAAGATTACATACGTGAGCTCAGGCGTCTTTTACCTCCTGATTGTGAAATTTGGAAAGCTTTCAGAGTAAAAAACCAGATTCCTGTTTTAGAAAATAACAACGCCGATCTTATACTTTTTGATACTTTTAGTGCAGAAACTTATGGAGGCACAGGCGAAGTTTTTAATTGGGAGCTTTGTAAAGCCTATAACGGTCAAAAATTTGGGCTTGCGGGAGGGCTTAATCCCTCGAATATTCATGCTGCGTCTTTACACAACGCTTTCATGTTGGACATAGCTTCGGGCGCAGAAGAGAGTGATTGTCGGCGTAAATCACCGCAGAAACTCGCACAAATTTTTGCGGCTTTGCGAGGGGAGTAATATGAAGAGTAACGGATATTTTGGTGAATTTGGTGGTTGTTTTGTCCCGGAAATTCTTGTTCCTCCTCTGGAAGAGTTAGAAATTAATTTTTTAAAAGCCCAGGCTGACCCACAATTTCAGCAAGAGCTGAAAGATTTACTTAAAAATTACGCTGGTCGCCCAACGCCCTTGTATGAATGCCAAAACCTCTGCCCAAATACTAAGACACGAATTTTTTTAAAGCGTGAAGATTTACTTCACGGTGGTGCTCACAAGACCAATCAAGTATTAGCTCAAGGTCTTTTAACTAAGCGTATGGGTAAGAAAAAGATCATTGCTGAGACAGGGGCAGGGCAGCACGGTGTGGCTTCGGCGCTTATGGGTGCACTTTTTGGTTTCGATACGCGTGTTTATATGGGAGCAAAAGATGTTGAGCGTCAGCGTCTCAATGTCTTTCGTATGCAGCTTTTGGGCGCTCAAGTTGTCGCTGTTGAGTCAGGTGAGCAGACGCTTAAAGATGCGGTTAACGAAGCACTAAAAGATTGGGCTGAAAACTTTGCTGATACGCATTACGTAATTGGCAGCGTGGTAGGCCCTCACCCTTTTCCAACTTTGGTGCGTGAATTTCAGCGTATAATCGGTGGCGAAGTAAAAAGCCAGTTCTTAGAACGCCTTGGGCGTTTGCCTGATGCTGTTATAGCCTGTGTTGGTGGCGGCTCAAACGCCATGGGACTCTTTTATGATTTCATAGATGATAAAGCAGTACGCCTCATAGGAGTAGAAGGTGGCGGCCATGGTCTTGATTCTCATCATCATGCAGCGACGCTCTCTGCAGGTTCGTTAGGAATTTTACATGGAGCACACACCAAACTCATGCAAAATAGCGAAGGCCAAATTACCGAATCTCATAGTATTTCTGCAGGGCTTGATTATCCTGGTGTAGGGCCCGAGCACGCTTATTTGCAACAAAGAGGCCGTGCTGAATATAAAGCAGCTACCGATGAAGAAGCGCTCGAGGCTTTCGTGATGCTTTCCCAAAAAGAGGGCATTATTCCCGCTTTTGAATCAGCTCATGCGCTTGCTCATGCTCTTAAAATGGCCCGCTCTTGTGAGCGCGAGCAATTGCTCGTGGTAAATATTTCGGGCCGTGGCGACAAAGACATGGAAGTTGCCCACGCGCTCCTCAAAGATCGCGTGAGTCCAGTAAAAAAATTCGGAGTAAAAAGATGAGCCGTTATGCAGCCATGTTTAAGAATCTTCAGGAAAAAAAACAGGGTGCTTTTATACCTTTTGTTGTTCTTTTTGATCCTGATAAAGAGACAAGTAAAGAAATAATTCATACGCTCATAGACGCCGGGGCTGATGCTTTAGAGCTTGGCATTGCTTTTAGTGACCCCCTCGCCGATGGGCCGGTAATTCAAAAAGCTGGCCTTCGGGCCTTAGAAAATGGCTCAACGGTGAAAAGCGCTTTGAGTCTCGTAAAAGACATACGTGAATCTTATAAAAATATACCTCTAGGCCTCTTAACCTATGCCAATCTTGTGGTGAAAAATAGTATCAGTGCTTTTTATGGTGCTTGCCAAGAAGCTGGGGTCGATTCGGTTTTGGTAGCAGATGTACCGCTCAATGAGATAAAGCCCTTTTATGAGCAAGCAATCGCGCATCATATTAATCCCGTACTCATAGCGCCCCCCAACTTGCCTGCATCAAGAAGCCATGAAATAGCGCGTTATTCTCAAGGTTATACTTACGTCGTGACGCGCACGGGGGTAACAGGTGCCAATATTACTATAAATCTGGCGCACAAAGAATTACTTCAGGCCCTTAAAGAGAGCGGTGCCCCACCAGCCATTTTTGGCTTTGGCATAAGCACGCCTGAGCATGTAAAAAAAGCCCTCAACGAAGGGGCTTTTGGTGTGATCAGCGGCTCTAAAATAGTGGCTCTCATAGAAGAAAATCTCAACAACAAAGCACTGATGCTTAAAAAACTCGCTGAGTTTACTCACCTCATGAAAAAAGCCACGTTTTTATAAATTACCAGGCCCAGCCTAAGCTAAACTCACCGGTCGGCATTATTCCGTGCAGACCAAAACTTTCTTTGCCGAAAATATTTTTGTCGATAAAAGCATGGGCATATTCGGCACCGATACCCAAGTTAATTAAAAATCCTGAATCCCATACCCAGGTATAGCCGGCGACGACACTCGGGCTCAAGCTCCAATAACCCGTGCTGTTATAATTAGAATAACCTGCATTAATTCCGGGCTCAACAAACCAGCTGTCTGAGATAGCAGTGCCATTTAAAAAGAATTTGACGCTGGCTCCACCACCACCACCGTGGATTTTATAGCTTCCAATGCCAAAAAAACGACCATAGGCATTAATCCCCAAAGCCAATTTTTGCGTGAGCGCTACTCTAAAGTTAAGCGGCAAATAACCCCTAGCAAGCAACAAGGGGTTTACTGAAATTTCCATGGTTTTTCTGGCAGGCATATTTTCTTCTGCCATGATGTTGCTTGCTAAAAGAGTAAAAACAAAAATAGCAGCCAAATACTTTTTAAAAATCTGACTCATACAGCTCTTCTCCGTGTTTTTATAAACTAAAGAAAGCCTAAACATGATTTCTGGCTCATCAAGAGGGGAGAATTATTTTAAAGTCCAAATTTATATGAGCTTATTAAGACTTATAATAGAATATATTTGCTCGCATGATCAGTAACTTATATTTTTTATGTGTAATATAAGTTCGAAATATTAGTATGTTTGATAAGCTAGACCTATGAAACCTCTCCTCGGGTGAAGAGAATGAAAAAGTTCGTTTATAAAACAGGCTTAGGAGTCGCCCTGGCCCTTTCCTTGCTAGCTGGCTGTAGTAATAAAGATACAGAAAATTCTTCTCATAATTCAGTTACTAAACCAAAAGATGTTAGAACAACCGTCATAAAAGAGCCTGCGGAAGAAGCACCGGTTGAAAATGCCAACGAGCCTATGCAGCCGCCTATGCAAGGCAGCCTCGCGTGCTCTTCTGAAGATGATTGTGCTTTGGTTCCTAACGGCGATTGCTTTGGTTGTATGAAGCCAGGTGGATCGCACATAGTAACTACCCAACAGCAGGCATCAAAAATGTGGGAGCAAAAACGGGCAACCTGTGAACCTCAGCTTAAGCAATTTTTTAGCAGCCAACCTAAAAAAGAAGAGATGTCACAAGATCCAAGTTGTAAAGCCTTCAACGGTGTAGCCTGCCAGCAAGGCCAATGTGTTGGTGTGCTGCTTAATGAAGCTCAACTAAAAGCCCGTGCGGAAAAAATGCGTCAACGTATGGGTGGTCAAGCTGGTGGAGGTCCATCGAGTCAGCCAAATCAACCTAATCAACCCCATCAAGCAGGTCAGCCAGCTCAGCCAAGCCAACCTATGAATAGACCCATGAATGGTCAGCCCAATATGGGAGGCGGCAACTACAGAAGCTAAGCTTCTAAAGATCAAAAAAGAGCTTTATTGCGCTGGTGGGACTCAAAACTGTTTCGCGAGCGTCATAGAGCTCTATAATTTGGCCATTACGCATAAAATAAACCCGGTCCATTAAATTTTTTGAAAAAGTCATGTCGTGGGTAGATAAAGCAATAGTGACGCCTTCCTGATTCAGCGAACGCAAAATATCGACAAGCATTTTAGAGCTTTCAGGATCAAGAGCAGAGGTTGGTTCATCAAGCAGTAAAAGCCGTGAATTCATGCATAAAGCTCGAGCAATGCTCACGCGCTGTTTTTGGCCACCTGAAAGTTCAGAAGGCATACGCCGCACATAATCACGTAGTCCAAGATGCTCGAGCTGCTTTTCAGCAATAGTAGTAGCCTCAGTTTTTGAGCGCTTTAAAACATGTACTTGGGGATGCACGCAATTGCCCAAGACATCCATGTGGGGAAAAAGATCGAAGCTTTGGGCGACAAAACCTAAATTAGTAGCTCGATCGTGAGCGCTCATGGCTTTAATAGGTTGGCCTTTATAAGCAAGCTCTCCTTGGAAGTTATTTTTTAAGTTAGCCATGCATTTAAGCAAAGTCGTCTTACCTGAACCGCTCTTGCCAAGAAATTGGGTGATTCTTCCTTCTTCGACAGTAAAACTCACGTGATCAAGCGCTGGACTTAAGCTATTTTTATATCGCAAGACTAAATTAGAAGCAGTAATAAGACTCATGATTTGGCTCTTCCTTCAAAGAATCGAGCGCCAAGGGCTACTGCGTAAGTCATGGCGAGGTAAAAAAGTGCAGCAAGAACATAGATTTCCATTGGCTTAAGATTATGGGCTACGATGTCTTTACTGGTCTTAAGAAGCTCGGGTACGCCGATGACCATAAGAATACTGCTTTCTTTTATGAGCGTAGCAAATTCGTTGGTAATAGCAGGCATCACGTTGCGAAGCGCTTGAGGTAAAATAATATAACGAAAAGTCTGAAAAGGAGAATAGCCTAAAATATAACTTGCTTCCCACTGACCTGGATCAAGAGCGTTTATGCCCGCGCGAATAACCTCAGCTAAATAGGCCGTCGAGTTTAATCCGAGTGTGATAATACCAGCGCTTATGGGGGAAAGCTCTATGCCCAGCGTGTCAGGAAGAGCAAAATAAACGATGAGCAATTGCACAAATAAAGGTGTGCCGCGAAAAATAGTAACATAGCTTCGCAAAATAGGGCTCAACCACGGGCGCCTGAGCTTGTCGCAGTCGAGTATACCAAAAATGCAACCCAGAAAAAAGCCCGCTGCAATGCCAATGCCTGAAATCAACACAGTCATGAGCGAGCCTTTTAGGAGCAAAGGCAAAGCACTCTCATAGGTTTGCCACAAACCTGCATCAAACATTAGTGCTCACCTTCAATCCAGATCTTTTCTATGGCTGTGATAATACCGTCAGATCTCAGCTCTTCGACGGCTTTAATAATTTTCTGGGTGAGTTCGCTATTGTTTTTGGCAATACCAATGCCGTAGCCTAAATCCCATTTTTCTTCGGGCAAAGACACGATGACGAGTTTAAGCTGAGGATGTTCAGCTGCGAATTTCTTGGCATTGATAATATCGAGCACCGCAGCCCAAGATTTTTTATATTTAATATCAAGAATTTGCTCAGGGGGACCAGCCAAAGGCTTAAGATTCACCGCTTCGTCTTTTAAGAAGCCTTCTAAATAATGTCCTGCTTGTACGCTCACTTTGAGCCCTGATTCGTCCGAAAGGCGTTTTATATCGGCGATATTTTTAATTTCTAAAGGAGCACTTTCCCAAAAGAGCAAGGCCATTTCGGTGAGAGGCTGTCCTTGGTAAGGCACCATGTTAATTTCTTTTTGGCGCGAGCGCGTAATAGACAAGGCAGACATGGCTATGTCTATTTGTCCCTGTTTAAGGGCCAAAATTAGTGCATCAAAATCAAATTCTTTGAATTCAGCTTCAAGCCCCATTTTTTTAGCTAAAGCACGGCCGACGTCCATGTCGAGGCCTACGAGCTTGCCGGTGCTATCTATGCTTTCAAAGGGCGGAAAATTGGCATTGGTGCCGATGCGCAGTACGGTATTTTTAGAATTTTGAGCTCTGCCACAGGATTTGCTGCAACTTGCGAGGACTAATACTAAAGCAACAAAAGTAAAAGAAATGAATTTTTTCATGACAAAATCCCAAAAGATACGCGAGATATAAGCGCCAAGCGTTATGAAGCGATTACTTAATCTTTATTAACTAACAACGGCTCACCTGTATGTCAATCAGGTTTAAAGCCCCATTACAGGTTAGAAGCTTGTTAGTATGAGTATTATAGTACTTTGGAGTTTTAGATGAATATATTCACGGTTAGTTGGTGGATGCTGATAAACCTAGTCATACTCGATGTATTATATGGGCTTTTACAGAAGAATACGCGCGTACATACCTATGCTAAGGCCCCAGGACTCTTCGCGTTATTCATACTGGCCCTAACTCGCCAGCATCCACAGCTCATAAATCAAAGGGCTTCTTTGCTTCGCTTTATTTTGAGTTCTTGTGCAAATATAGTTTTGATAATATCTTGTTTTCATATATTTAAAAGCAGATTTTTGGTGGATTTTAATATTTGCTTATTGCTTCTCATGATTATGCCGTTTTATTATTTATTATATGCTCTTATGGGTGATAATTTATTAGCAGTAGGAACGAGTATTAAGAATTTTCGTGCGCGCATCATGATCGCTTTGGTCGTTGCAAGTAATTGTGCGATGATAAATATAAGAGACGAAATAAATGAATGGGCCATTTTGGTGCATTGTACTTTTATACTTGTTGCGCTTGCACACTTGTTTTTCTTTTCTTCTCTTCCACGCTCTATGCCGAGTTTTCATGATATAAATTATGAAGACTACGATGTTGCGCAAGCGGCATTCATGAATTATTTAGTTTCGATTTTAGATTTTTTTTATTATGCTATTTTATTTTATTTCGTATTAAGCCCTCATATTACTTCTGTATTTATAATAAATCAGCCTCTTTATATTTCTACGTTGATTTTTTTTGCCCTACTTTATCTTACTTCTTTCGTTCTTGCCAAAATACTTTTAGTATCACGAGTGCTTATAAGTACAGACTTATATGAAAATCGACTGGTGCCTCTGAGCTTCTTGTTTTTTGGCATGAGCTATATATACGAAATCTATTTTTAAGCGTGCGTAGCTAATTTTTAATCTGCTTTTTTATAAGACGAAAATTAGGTTTTTTTCGGCAGCGACTATGCTGGCATTGAATGCCTCTTATATTGAGAGCACAAGCCGCGTTAATATTATCTAACTGATCGTCAATAAACCAGGAGCGGTCAGGGTCTAAATTAAAACGATCAAGAAGCGTTTGATAAATAAGGGGCGAAGGCTTAAGATCATGAACTTTGCCCGAAATAATAATGCCATCAACGAGTTTGAAAACTTCAGGAAATTTATTTTTCAAGACTTTGAAAGATTCAGCATCCCAATTGGAGAGAACATATATTTTATGCCCCTGTCTACGTTGATGACGCATAAATCTAAGAGCTTTTCTATGTGTTTTACGCGTTGATATAAAATATTCGGGGGTAAATATCATGTTAACAAGATTAGAAATAATTCTTTCTTCGGTTTCATTGACGAACCATTCTGGATGATTTTTTATAGACGAGCTCACCAGAAGACGAATTTCAGCATTGGTTTTTAAGCCATTGAGCCATGCGCACATAAGAGAGGGATATAATTTCCCATTTTTATCGTAAGCAAAGCAGTTGGGAGTTTGAATAGATTCTGCTTGGGCAACGTTGTCGAGAATGGCAAATAATTTTACTTTAATTTGCTTAGAAATAGGTAAGGGACCCTGTTTTTGTAAGATCATAGTTTTTATAATATTATTAAGCTCCATATGCTTTAAGCAAGCAACAGACCTGGTGCCTAAAACCACGCCATCGAGGTCAAAAATAAAATTATCTGACCGCACTGTTGTCACAAAAAATAAGAATGAGAAAAAACATGATAGAATCAGGGGTTTCATAATAAATTATCCTTCTTTGCTAATTAATAGAAGCGGTAATTAGATTTTGGTCAAAAAAAATAATTTTAATTATTTTTGTCGTACTATGAGATGTGCCTAAGAGGGGAGATATATATGGCTCAATGTCAAAGATGCGGCAATGATTATGATAAGGCTTTTACTATAATAAAAGACGATAAAAAATATGTTTTTGATTCTTTTGAGTGCGCGATTCATGATCTCGCACCCTCATGTGCCCAGTGTTCATGCAAGATAATTGGCCACGGTATGGAAGATGCAGGTATTTTCTTTTGCAATGCGCATTGTGCCAAAAAAGCAGGAGTCCCCTGCATGGTTGATCGAGGGGACTCACGTTAAATAATATATTTTATAATTTAGATTTTAGTCCCAAGCCGAGATTTCTAATTCTTTGTTCGACTTGCTGAATAGTCATGGTTTTATTTCCGCTGCCGTGAGCATCAAGTTGCTGGCCATTCTTAAAATAGACAACATGCGGAACGGTTGAGAAACCATATTGTGCTGCATAGTGGGGATTTTGGGTGATATCGAGAAAGAGAAACTTGATATTATTACCAAACTTAGCTTGTGCTTCTTGCATGATAGGCTTCATGTAGACGCAATAAGGGCAGTTATCTTTGGTAAACATGATAATTAAGTCGCTATACTGCTTTTCAGGAGCATTACTTATTTGTTGTGGTTCTGATCTAGTTTGGTTGCCTTGATATGAAGTAGTTGGACATCCTTGTGTGTAATTATAAGAACTCGGGTACTGCCACGAGGTGCCATAAGAATAATTAGAATAAGACGGTTGAGTGTAGTGCTGGCCATAGCCATAATTGGAATATGATGGCTGAGTATAGTTTTGGCCGTAAGAATAATTAGAATAAGAGCTTGGGTAATAGCTCTGGGCCAAAAGTGAATTGGTAATTAGTAGCAGAAAAGAAAAAGTTGTGCTTAGTTTTATTATTTTTTTCATATATTCTCCTATTTGTTATATTTATGTACTAAAAATTTTTTAAGTAAAAGCGCTTAGACTAAAGTCGCTCTTAACGATCTTTAATCTAAGCAACCCATGGAGTGAGAGGTCACTAAGAACTAAGTCTTAGTAATATTGGAATGAACGGAAATATGAGAGAACAGGTTGAACATAATAAACAGGACGAACTACCGGTTGAACAACAACAGGAGCTGGTGCTGGTTCTGGTTCAGCAGCGTTGGCACAACCATAATCTACGGTAGGTGCAACAACAACTTCAGTTGGTGTGGTTTCACTGCTTGATGTAGTAGTATGTACGACGCGGTTAATTCGGCGCATTGTAGGATGAAGAACAACTTTTTTGTGGTACCTGTTGAGCAGATGGCGATTTTTAGTAACTAAGTGATGTCGTTCGCTTGGTTGATAAACGTGTTCTGTTTGATAGTGATCAACGATATCTGTTGCTTGTTGTTGTTCTTGAGTTGGTGTTACTTTAGTTTGTTCAGTTCTTACTTGATCAGGAAATTGTACGCGGCGAGCAGTATCTGGATCTGGTGCAATTTCGCAGTTACCGCTTGGGCAACCACCAGCGCCACCGGCAGCTGCTGCAGCTGGGCATTGACCACTTGGGCATCCACCTTCTGCTTGAGGGCCTCCCTGAGGAGCCATACCTTGAGGAGCCATGCCTTGGTCAGCGCCTTGTGGGGCCATAGCTTGCTCAGCACCAAGGTCGCTGTTTATTTGAGCGTTGTCCATATCTTGAGGTCCGCAACCGGTTATAAACAGTACTACTGATGCGCTTGCAAGCAGTGATACTTTGATAAATTTGCTATTCATTACAATCTACTCCTTTACTAGTGTTTATTTTTGTATAACCTATTCATTGAGCAGGATATTTTTTAATCTTGCTCAACTTTTTTTATATAATAAACCTAACGATTGTTTGCAGGACTGTGATCTGGTGTTTTGGTTTGTTTGGTGATTAGTAAATATAAATAATTAATAGGTAATATATAACCTTGCCCTTCAGGCAAGGTTAAGAGCTTTATTTTTAGGGGTCGATAAATAAAGTATAGAAAGTGTGATTTATTAATGAATCGATAGCAAATATCGATTTTCCAGAGATGGATTTATTGTTCTTAAATAAATTATCGAGAAGTTTTGCCGTGGATAAATTTAGATATATTCCTCCGCCGTTTAAACCTGCACTATTTTGATCAAATGAAGATTTTTCAACCAATAAAAAAGTGCTCGCGACAGTAATGGGGAGCGTTGGGAAAAAAGTGCTTGGTTCTGAAGCTATGGCACCACCATTTATTGGTGAGCTATTAGATTCAAAAGAACTATTTCTCACGACGCTATTGGCGATAAAGCCTTGTGCTCCAGTGCCAAGAATATTTTGACCGGCGCTGCGACCGTTTAGAATGGCCCCGCCGTCGCTATTGAGGGCTTTGTTGTGTGAGAAATGAGCGCTGTCAACATCGAGATAACCATTGACATAAACGGCAATAGCTCCGCCACCTAGGGGAAAATCGATCCCTGAGACGGCAGGGCCGCCGAAAAGGGAATCATGAAGCACGAGATTGCCCTGGGCCTCGTTATTAATAAAATCGGTGCGGCAAACGGTTGTGGTGAAGGGTACGAAGGGGAATGCTGAAGCTGGGTTTAGGGCAAAGACGAAAGTATTAACGACATTGGTGGTCGATAAAGCGCCACCTGCAACAGAGGCTATATTATGGCTAAAACACGAGTCTTGAATATCGACTCTGAGACTATCTACGGCAAAAGCTCCACCTACTTGAGCTCGGTTATAGGCGAATTCACAGTTTTTGATTTCCAAGAAAGAGTTGGGAGCGCCCTGGCTTCCTTCGCCGACTACAGCACCGCCAAAGAGCCCTGCTGAGTTTTGTTCAAATTTGCTATCTTCGATAAGAGCTTTATGTGAAACGGTCGTGAAAGAATCAAGAATTTGCACGCCACCTGCATTAACGGCTGCAGTATTAAATTCGAAAAGGGATTTTTTTATACAGATATCACTATTGCTCGCTAAGATAGCCCCACCAAGACCACCTGCTGGGCCAGCTATATTATAAGAAAATATAACGTTATCGATGCTAATATGTGAACCAAATATGGCATAAAGACCGCCGCCGCTTGAGTGCTCATAAACAAAAGGCTGAAATAAGGGACCACCGCCAGGAGCGGCAGGGCCTTGAGCATTGCCTTGAGTGATAGTTAAGCCGTCGAGTCGGGCTGTAACGCCGGTTTGGCTGATGTCATTGCCGGCTATAACCACATGCCAGTTAAAACCGTTACCGCTTAAGATAGTGGGGAATTTTTTAGGATTGCGTTGCGCAAGATCGCTTTCGTTGCCACAAAAGCCGCCAAAAATAGAGACGTGATCAGGCAAATTAAAAGTCGCGAGATTGGGGCTGGCTACGCCATAAGCGCCGCCACTCACGCCACTTGGGGCATAGATTTTGGTTGGCGTGTAGGTACCCTCCGCCACCCAAATTTGGCTTTCTAAAAGCGTCGCGGCTTTATCAAGAGCATCCTGAAGGCTGGAAAAAGCAGTTTTCCAGGATTTTCCGTTTTCCACCGAGGCCGTATTATGAGCGTTGACGTAGATTATTTCAGGCGCAGAATGTGCATGAGCAAGAGTAGAAAATAGGCCAAAAAATATCGCTAGCATGAGGCTTGAGTATTTTTTGGCGCTCAAAAGGGGCCAAATGATCATGAAACCACCGTAGTTTTGAAGATGAAACACAGCGCACGTCTAAGTGGCGCGTAATAAAAAGATATTATAGCGTTAGTATTAATTCAAAAAAAATATAAATATAAACCAAAATAAATTAGAGATGCTTAAGTATGACCTCAGGATTGAACTAGTAAAAAATTAGGGCTCAGAGCATCAGGGCTTGCGGCGCCTGATGCATGAGACATAAAATTGAGGTTAACTTTGATTTTATAATGGCGATTTTGTGCCACAAACTTAATTTTTTCTAACTCTTTATAGATACCATGAGATATTTTGAATTTGAGCTTTCGTGAATCTAAAAGCAGCGTGAGTGTATAGGTTTTTTTGGTATATCCCTGAGAGCGCAGTATAAATTTTTCTGGATTCACATGGACAAATTGGAAGATCGCATCAGAAATCATGAGAATTTTATTGAGCTCTTCGTTAGTTTTAATTATATTATCCGACGATGGTATTGTATATGTTAATAATAGATTTTTTTGATCTGATGCAAGTATTATTGAATTCACAGTCGGGATAAGATTTTCACAGATTCTAAAAATGACTTTTTCTTTATAGATAACATCAACGACTCTCAGCTGTTGCTGGGTTAAAAAATTTACTAATATATTTGTTTCTTTAAAGCCAATTTGGCTCGGTTCAAGACTCATATGAGAAGCAAAAATTTTTGTATTCAAAAATAACATGAATAGGAGCAAGGCTGCTTTATTTTTCATTGAAGACCCATATAAATAGGAAAGTATGCGGCAAGCAAAATACGGCACGCTAATATTCCCGATCAAAGTGCAAGTCGAAAAAAAAATAAAATTTTTTTAAAAAAACTATTGCAAAAAATTTAAAGTGCTGCTAAAAACCCGCAACCTTATTTCCAGCGGAGTTTTTATATGATTTTAAGACCTCTTATTGTGGTTATAGCTATGCTTTTATCTGGCGCTACTATGTGTGCTCATAATTTTAGTAAAAATGGCGTTGATTATACCTATGTTTCCTATGATGATATGGATGTTTTGGTCGGTAAATTAGCTGATATAATTAAGTCGTCAGGTCATAGCTTTAAGGGTATGGTGATGATCACGCGTGGAGGTTTGCATGGCGGGAATCTCCTGGCACGTAAGCTTAGAATAAAGACTTTTGAAGTAATTGGACTTGAGAGTTATGGCGAAGATAACAGTCAGAAACAAATAAGAGTGTTAAAGCCTTTAGAGTTAGAAAATCAAGGTGAAGGTTGGCTTATTTTTGATGATCTTTCAGATACAGGTAATACTTTTAAATTTATAGAAAATCTGTTTCCCAAGGCGATGCGTGCGTGTCTTTATGTGAAACCTCAAGGAAAAGATATGGCTCATTTTCACGCTCTTGAAGTACCGCAAAAAAATTGGCTCACTTTTGCTTACGAAAAAGCATTACAAGATTTTTTAGAATTAAATAAATAAATATAAAATATATTTTAATAAAAAATAGTGCGGAGAGATCTGCACTATTTTTTTATTTTTCGCCAGCTGAAGGAGCTATAATTAGATAGGCATTGATAATAGTCTGGGCAAATTTTTTAAAAGCCTGATGTGGTGTCATATATGATTTTTTTAGAGGGTCAGCAATTATAAGCGCTTCTAATAGAGAAAAATAGGCTTGTGGAAGCATGTTATTTTGTAAAAGAATATAATCCGCCACCAGTTGCGATGTACGGCCATTGGCATCAGCAAAGGGATGTATGGAGCAAATCCAATAGCGGCAAACAAAGGCTTGATAAAGACTTCCCTTAGATTTGCTTTTTTGAAAAAAGGCAAAAAAATAATCCATCATGGCTTCAAGCTCACCAGGATCAACATGCTTTACCATGGAGGTATAAATATTCGTGGTGCGAAATCCGGCTTTGGGTGATGCGCTTAGGAGAAAATTAAGTTTAATTATGTCTTCTAAATTAATATTCTTGTCGTGCTTAAGCCAGCTTTCGAGCAGTTTTTGGGCCTTATGCCATTGTGTCAACGATTGCGGGCAGCGACGCAGTGAGCTCGAAGCACATAATCTGCATGAGCTAAGGCGCCTCAGCGCTGTGTCAATTATAGGTTCTTGACGAGCAGCCAAGGCACTTTGATGTTCTTTAATTTGGGAGATTAAAAACTTCTCTTCTCTTATCTCATCCAGCGAAGCATCTTGAGTTAATAATACAAGAAGTTGCTGCGCATAATTACTCTTCACGTAAGGCCAGATCTTGTATATCGACAGTGACTTGTGAAATTTCACTTTCTTGAAGCGTTGCAAAAGTCGTATTTATACAAGCGCTCCAGCTCTTATTTTGGCTGTCGTACATGAGCTCAAAGCTTTGACCAGCATCAAATTCTTGGCAATCATTGAAACTTGAGCTGCACTGAATACCTGTATAAACTCTTTTTCCGGCCTCTGAGCTTTTAAGCTGAAAAATCATGTTCCCATCACCATCTTGATCACCGGGTATATAAGAAGAGTTTTGCAAAACTTCGCGTAAACTAGCCGAAGCTTGGAATTCAAAATCTTCGTAATGATTCTTTGCTGTATTATCTCTATGTAAGTTAACAACCAGATCAAATTTTCGACCGTCAATACTAAGCGCTGAAGTTAATTTCACATCGCTTGTGTCATCTCGAACAGAAGCCATGAGCGGTGAAGTTAGGTTTGTTAGTGCTTGGGACAAAATCAACGCTGATAATGCTAAATTTCTCTTTCGCATGAATGCCTCTTTTTTGAATAGCCTAATAAGTATTTTGAGCTTCGAGAAATTTTGGCTTTTTTTAGAAAAATTAATTATTAATATATTTTTATTATCTAATATTATGAAAATTATAAGAATATTAATATTTATTCATAAAAAACGCAAAAAATATAAAAAACCAGCAACAGTATGAGCAAGAGTTTTTGGGTTAATGGTAGGAAGGAGGGCCGATGACGCGATTGAAAATCGTATTATATTGTACGGTAAGTACAATATTTTACTTGTGTTCTGTTGAGAGCTTAGCGCTAAATTGTACAGTTGTACCCCCAGGCGATGTAAGCCAGCTAAAAACATGTATTACCAACGTCAATGCAGGTGGTGGTGGTACTATTTTTATGGGTAGTGCAGTTTATACCCTGCTGACTCCCGAGCTCACCGATGCCAATGGTGCTGTTGGTCTTCCTATTATTAGCACGGCTATAACATTTCAAGATGGCGCGATTACGCGTGATCCTAGTGCGGCAAACTTCAGAATTTTTGACGTATATGCGGGCGGAAATCTGACTTTGAATACCATGAGTCTAAGCGGTGGTAGTGAAAACGTTGGTGGTGCTATTTATGTAGCGCCGGGTGCTACTATAGGCGGAACCAATAACACAGCAATTTTTCAAAACTCTGCTCTTACAGATGGTGGCGCTATTTATTTATCAGCGGGCGCTACGCTCACATCGTTAAATAATACGACTTTGGCTCTTAATAACGCCGCTGGAAATGGTGGGGCCATTTTTTGCGGTGGTACTATTAGTACGCTGAGCAATTCGACGCTTAATAATAACACTTCAGGTCTCAGTGGTGGTGGCGTATATTTGGACACCACCTGCTCAATAACTTCAGCATATAATATTACGCTTAATCAAAATACTGCCGAACTCAACGGTGGCGGATTTGCGCTTCAGGCGGGAAGCTCGATGGCTCTGAGAAATAGTACCATCGATGCTAATGGCGCCATTGGCGTGGGATCATTGGGCGGTGGTATTTATAACTGCGGTACTTTAAGTCAGTTGCAGAGTAATATTGTCGCCGAGAACAGAATTAGTGCTGCTGCTCCCACCAGTATAAACGCCGTTCCACCGGGTTTTGACGAAGACGATATTAATAATTGCGGTGGCGCTGGGACTATTCAAAATGCTTCTTATAACCTCATTGGTATAGACGGGAATAGCGGGCTCGTTAATGACATGAACTTTAACCAAGTAGGTACGGCAGGGAACACGATATCGCCGCATCTGGGCTTACTTTTGCCTAATGGCGGCCCTACGGCGACCATGGCACTTCTCAGTGGTAGTTCAGCTATTGGGGCGGGAGATAATCCCCTCAATTTAGACTGGGACCAACGAGGCGACCCTTTTGCTCGTATGACTAATGGCCAAACAGATATAGGAGCCTATCAAGTCCAAGCCGGTCCCCCAGGACCTCCAGGACCTCCAGGACCTCCGGGACCCCCAGGACCTCCGGGACCTCCGGGACCCCCAGGACCTCCGGGGCCTCCAGGACCCCCGGTCCCCCCAGGCCCATGTCCAGCCTGTTGTTGTGGAGGAGGAACTAATGGAAATAACGGCAATAACGGCAACAATGGCAACGACGGTGCTCCCGGTCTCCCTGGTTTTCCCGGATTACCAGGTAACAACGGAGTCCAAGGCCCTCAAGGCCCCGTTGGCCCGACTGGCCCGACTGGCTCAACCGGCCCTCAAGGCCCCGCCGGCCCTGCCGGAACACAGGGCCCCGTAGGCCCGAGTGGTCCCACCGGCTCAACCGGCCCTCAAGGCCCTGCCGGCCCTGACGGAACACAAGGCCCGGTAGGCCCGAGTGGTCCCACCGGCTCAACCGGCCCTCAAGGCCCTGCCGGCCCTGATGGAACACAGGGCCCCGTAGGCCCGAGCGGTCCCACCGGCTCAACCGGCCCTCAAGGCCCTGCTGGCCCTGACGGAACACAAGGCCCGGTAGGCCCGAGTGGTCCCACCGGCTCAACCGGCCCTCAAGGCCCTGCCGGTCCAGATGGAACGCAAGGCCCGAGTGGTCCTATAGGTCCTCAAGGCCCGGTAGGTCCCAATGGAACACAAGGCCCCGCCGGTCCGAGTGGTCCAACTGGTTCAACCGGTCCAAGTGGTCCCACCGGCTCAACCGGCCCTCAGGGTCCTGTAGGTCCGAATGGAACGCAAGGCCCCGCCGGCCCCACTGGTCCTACCGGCTCAACCGGCCCGAGCGGCCCCACCGGCTCAACCGGCCCTCAGGGCCCTTCAGGTCCCACTGGCTCGACCGGCGCAACTGGCCCTCAAGGCCCTATAGGTCCGAATGGAACGCAGGGTCCTATAGGCCCGAGTGGTCCTACGGGCTCAACCGGCCCTCAAGGCCCGGTAGGTCCAACCGGTGCTTCGGGACAAAATGGTGCTCCAGGTCCAAGCGGTAGCGACGGTCGTGATGGCTTTAATGGTCAAGACGGTCAGGATGGTCAAGATGGTCTCATGGGTCCTCCCGGAGTTTCGATTCCTATACCCATGCCCATACCATGGGGAGTAGGGGCTGTTCCTCCTCTCGTTATGCCACCAGCCCTCGGCGTTGAGGCCGGGGTAGTAGCAGGAGCTCCTGCGGTGGGGCTTGCTGCTGAAAAAGCTCCACGACTTCCTGCTGCAGGCGCTTTCTCACCCAAAGACGATATTTTGTTGGGCAATGACGTAGACAACGATGGTGTCGTTAATGGCGAAGATAACTGCCTTTATGTGGCTAATCCTCTGCAAGCCGATTTTGACAAAGATAATATTGGCGATGCATGTGACGATAAAGTTACCAACAAAAAACGGGTTGCAGGCTGTTCCCAAATAGATACTATGGGGACACAGACCAATAATGCGTTCTTTGTTGCGCTGCTTTTCATAGCTTTATTATGCAAGTATCGAAGATCAGCGACGCGTCAGAAACTCTGAGATAATATTATCAAGCTTTAAAAAACCGCACTGAAATAATAAAATATTTTGGTGCGGTTTTTTAGATAACTAAAATAGCATCTATTTCAACTAAGACATCTTTGGGTAGGCGTGCTACTTCGAGGCAAACGCGGGCCGGGAGATTTTCGGTGAAGAACTTGGCGTATTCTTCGTTAACTGCTTCAAAATCGCTCATATTTTTGAGATAAACCGTTGTTTTTACAACCTGATTTAGTCCTGCTTGAGCTTCTTGTATTATTGCTCGTAAATTTTTAAGAACTTGCCTTGTTTGAGCGCGTACGTCCGTGCTTGTGACGCTCATGCTGAGAGGATCAAGAGGGATTTGCCCTGAGACAAAAACAAGCCTTGAGCCTTGGGCAATAACTGCTTGAGAATAGGGACCCACGGCAGCGGGAGCTTTCGGCGTATGTATAATTTTATGCATCATCGACCTCAAACATTTTACAAAAATAAATACGTTCGTTGTCTTGCGCTTTGTCAAAAGTGGCGCGTCGATGAGGTTCTACAGGATACATGACTTCGCATTTTTCTCGCTCGGCGCAAAAATGTCGGCAGTCCTCACAGCATTCTTTGAGCCTAAATTGCTCTCTTTCGCGCCTATAGCGCTCGTTCATAGCTATCCACATAAATATGCCCTTTATGAGTCCATCGTAATAACAATTTTGCCCATATGTTGACCAGATTCCAAATAGGAAAAAGCAGCTGGTGCTTGCTCAAAAGCAAATACTTGGGAAATCACCGGATGTATAGCGCTGTGCTCTAAAACTCTGTTCATTGATTCGAAAACTGCCCGGGAGCCAACAAAGATTCCTTGAACTCTTATTTGTTTCATGAGCAGAGGCCTTAGATCTACCTGAGCCATGGTGCCACTGACTATACCTATGAGGCAAATAATACCCCCGCGTCGTGTGGCCTGTATTGCTTGGTTAAAAGTCTGAGCTCCGCCAACTTCTATGACTGCATCTGCCCCATATTTGTTGATTTCTAATACACGTTGTGCCCAGGCGGGATTTTCTTGATAATTAACAATATGGGTAGCACCCAGAGCAAGGCATTTTTTGAGTTTATCGCTATGGGCAGACGTAATAATAGTTAAGCAGCCAAGCGCCTGAGCAAATTGTAAAGCAAAGAGAGAGACCCCACCTGTTCCTTCAAGTACGATGAGATCCCCTGGTTTAAGCTGCGCTTCATAGACGAGCGCATTAAAAGCAGTGACGCCGGCGCAGGGCAGCGTCGCGGCTTCTTCAAAGCTTAAATAAGTGGGGAATTTGATGAGTCCACTTTCACTAAAGACCCCTTCTTCTCGCAGCATGCCAGCAAGGGGGCTGCCGAGGGTGGATTTTTGCGCGCCTTCAAAAACACGACCTCGCTGCCACGTTTGAGAAAAGAGCGCGCAAACACGATCGCCGAGAGCAAAATCGCGTACTTGATCACCAATTTCGATAACTTCACCTGAGCCGTCCGACACAGGTATAAAGGGCAGTGTCTGTGAAGGATTATAAAGACCCTTGATTACCAAGAGATCTCTATAGTTGAGGGAGCAGGCTTTTATTCTTACCCGTACTTCGTGACTCGCCAAAGGACGAGGACTTTCTTCTACCAGAGCTAAATTAGCTAAACCAAAGCCTTTTGCAAGCTGCCAAGTTTTCATAGCTAACTAAGATTTTGTATGGACGCGCTGGTATTTTCTTGCACGATTTTCTTTGTACGCGCGGTGGGCGTTTTTCTTGGTGTCGTTTTCTCAGCTTTTATTTTAGTTTTTGGGGTTTTGGGACTTTTTTTGATTTCAGCAGTCTTGGGAGCTGGAGCTGCTTTCTTAGCGACGGTTTTTTGAGCGCGAGCAGCGGCTTTAGTGCCTATTTGTTCGATTAATTTTTCTATCTCATGAGCTAAGGGCGCAGGGAGTTTTTCTTTATGTTCGTGCCATTTTTGTAAAAGATGGATCATGCTGGTTTGGGCTTGTTTTTTAGCTTCGCTGGTTACGCCATGTACTTTTTTTTCCAGGGCTTTGTAATTACCAGCATATAATTTCATGAGCTTTTTGAGCTCTTTGCTCGCTTCTGCTTTAACATCGGTTACGCGAGCTTGCATATCTTCAAGAATTCCCGCAACTTGTTGCACTATTTCTATATGTTCCAAACTTTCCGGCAGTGATTTCAGCAATTTTGAGGGCCCTCGCTTTTGGGCGTTGCTTTTCTTGCTGGTTTTTGCATGTGAAGTTTTTGTCATAAAATCCCCCTAACCTGTTATTAAATTGCTTTCTTTACGTTCTTTTATTTCAGTAAGAAAGAGTAGTTATGGCAAAATCACTGGTAAGAACGATTTATTTCATGCCCTCGGCCATACGGTAGTAAGTTGGTTGCTTGAGCCTTGTTAAATTCCTATAATACTAACTAGCGTTAATAAAAACATATGGTAAATACAGGAGGCACTAAGATAAAAAATCTTTTTTTAATATATAGTAGAAATAGGTAAAATACATGAACGAACTAGAAAAACCCAAATCATTTCTCAGTAAAGCCAGGGACTTGTTTTGGCCCATTTATGGCAGCGAACATAAAATTTGGCTTCCCATGGCCTCAATGGTTGGACTCATTCTGTTTAACTATACCGTTGCGCGTAACGTAAAAGATGGTTTGGTTGTTACTGCTACCGGCTCTTCTGAGATTATTCCTTATCTTAAAGTGACTTTGGTATTGCCAGCTGCTTTTATATTCTTCTTTGTGTATTCCAAGCTTGTTCATATGTTTAACAAGCGTACAGTTTTTTATATAATTGTTGGTGGCTTTTTGGCATTCTTTGTTTTCTTTGCCGCAGTTCTTTACCCTATGCATCAGTTTTTGCATCCAACAACAAGTGCTGACGCTTTACAAGCCTGGCTGCCAGCAGGTGCCAAAGGCCTTGTCGATGTTTATCGCGTTTGGACCTTTTCTTTGTTCTACGTCGCATCAGAGTTGTGGGGCGTAGCAGTTTCGGCCCTCATGTTTTGGCAATTTGCTAACGATGTTATACCTGTAGCTAATGCTAAGCGTTTTTATGCTCACTTTTATTTGCTCGCTAACGTTTTCGTAGCTTTTTCAGGTGTTGTGGTTAACCGTTTGAGCCAAGTTCAAGAAGGGCTGCCAGCAGGTGTCGATCCATGGGGTGTGTCCATTAATTATCTGACCATGGTTATTACTTCATGTGGTCTCATAGTTTTGGCTATTTATTATTATCTCAACCGCTCGGTTTTTACCCCTGCTTATTTGGCTGATGTTGAAGCTCAGCGCAAACAAAAACCTAAAAAATCAAAAGTTAAGCTTTCAACTATGGACGGCATCAAGCATATCTTGCGTTCAGGCTATCTTGGTCTTATTGCGCTTTTGGTTATTTGCTACGGCGTGACCATCAATATGGTCGAAGTAAGCTGGAAGAATCAAGTAGGTCAGCAATTTAAGACTGGTAACGAATATACTGCTTTCATGGGTTATTTGTCAGGTTCAACTGGTATTGCGACTATTATTTGTATTTTCTTAGGCTCTATTTTGGTGCGTAAGCTTGGTTGGCGTATTGCGGCGTTGGCAACACCGGTGATGCTTGGTTCTACTGGTATATTCTTTTATTTGTGCGTCGTGGCGCCTGAATTAGTATCTCCTATTGGTCTTCTTCTTGGTATTTCGCCTTTGTTCTTGGGTGTTATTATCGGCCTCGTACAAAACGTATTGAGTAAGAGTATCAAATATGCGTTGTTTGATCCTACCAAAGAAATGTCTTATATTCCCCTTGATGAAGAATCTAAATCTGTTGGTAAAGCAGCAGTAGACGTTGTCGCTAATCGCCTTGGTAAATCGGGTGGTGGTATGATTCAAATGGCTCTCTTTGCTTTTGTTGGGCCTTTGAGTGTCATCGTGCCTCACTTGGCTATTATATTTACCGGCTTTATTATTATCTGGGTAATAGCAGTATTTGGACTCAGCAAGAAGTTTGATAAAGCTTGCAAAATGCAAGAAGCTGGCAACGAATAATATTTTGTTGTGAGATTTTTAAGGGACCAGGTTTTGCCTGGTCTTTTTTTATGTGTTAATTTTTGTGCCAGCATTTTGGTCTTTCTAAATTAAGAAGACCTGCAAGCATCGTATCTATTCTGCATTGATTCGAGGGATATTTATTCAGTGTTTCTTTGACAACGCTCGTATCATAATTGGTTAAGCTAACAGGATGCAAATAACTTGTTGTCGAGTTAAAATAATCTCTAAAAGCACTAATTCCTGAAATAATACGCAAACAGCCTTTTAGCTTTTCTGTGTCGTGGCCGTAAAAAGCTTCACACAAAGCCTTGCTTTCTTCATCAAGAATTCGAGGTGGCTGTTCATGCTTGGTTCTTGTGACGTAATGCCACATGCATTGGTTAGTTGCATAATAATCTGCTTGTCCTTCTACTGCTGACCACATAGTTAATCTTTGGCTTTGATAAGGTGAGCCACCAACTATGTGACCGATCTCGTGACAAGCAACGATAGCATAGCCATCAGCATTCATATGGGGGTTGTGAGGAATTTGACCCGTGAGCGTGATAACAAAGCGGGACTCTCCTAAGGGTTTTAGTGCAGAGTCAACTCTGAAAGCCCCACCAAAATCATGCCATATTTCTTTAAGTTCAAGAATCGCATGATATTTATGCGCAACGACAGGAGCATAGGTGTCGATTATGAGGTGGTTGATTTTTTCGAAACTAAGACGGTCCATTTGGGCTTGTGCAGGTGTAAAACAAAAAACAAATCCAATAGAGTTAAAGACACAAAATACCTTACTCATCTGAGGAGCCTCCGATACTTAGCTATGTTCTATAGTTAATATCGGCTATTTGGCTTATTTATTGCCTATTAAGATATAAACCCGTGTGCGCCTAGGTGTAAAAGACTTTCTAAAAATCCCGGATAGCTGTCATCGGTAACTTCAGCGTTAGTAATAATTACGGGCTGATCACAAATTAAACCGGCAATGCTTAAAAATAAAGCTAAACGATGATCCCCAAAACTTGAGATCTGTGCGCCATGCAGTTTGGTAGGGCCGTGAATAATCATGCCGTCGCTACTTTCTTCGATATTCGCACCCAAAATTTTTAGACATTGGACCGTTTTTTGAATTCTGTTGGATTCTTTAACTTTAAGCTCGCTCGCATCTTTTATAACAGTAGTGCCATAAGCTTGTGTGGCAGCGAGCGCCAAAATAGGAATTTCGTCGATCATGCGTACTATATGATCGCCACTAAAGCTCTGGGCTTTAAGTCGACTTTTTTTGATAAAAATATCTGCTACTGGTTCGTTGGCAACCAGGCGTTCGTTAGAGATTTTTGTTTGTGCACCCATGCTTATAAGCGCATCTAAGAGCCCTGTGCGGGTGATGTTAGTACCGACGCCTAATAAAGTTATGCCAGACTCAGCAAGCAAAACGCCTGCGACCAGTAAGAAAGCAGCAGATGACATATCGCCTGGAATACTAAGACTCAGAGGTTTAAGCTCATGATCAAGGGGCTTTATAACTAAAGCATCGCCTTGCTTTTGAATATCTGCGCCCATGTGCACGAGGATTTTTTCGCTGTGGTCTCGTGTCGCATGGCTATTAAGAATACGCGTTTCGCCCTCGGCATAAAGTCCAGCTAAAATAAGTGCGCTTTTTACCTGAGCGCTTTTAATAATTAAGTCATGCTCTATGCCCTTTAGTTTACTTGGTAGTGTAACAAGAGGCGCGAGGCTATTTTCATGGCGCCCAAATATTTGAGCATTCATTTTTTTCAGCGGCTTAATTATGCGATCCATGGGGCGCTGCTTTATTTGATCAGTGCCATCAAGAATTGACATGAATGGCAGAGCAGACAAGAGCCCAGCCATGAGCCGCATCGTAGTGCCCGAGTTTTTACAGTCTAGTATCGACGTTGGTTCGTTAAGCGCAAAGCGGCCCTGGCCGTGAATGAGCCAGCGATTGTTGGTAAGTTCAATATGGACCCCTAAAGCACGCATGACGCCAAGGGTCGCTAAACAATCGTGGCCTTCTAAAAGCCCATCGATTTCGCTGGTGCCCTGAGCCAACGATGCAAACATCAGGGCGCGATGGCTCATGCTTTTATCGCCAGGAATGGCAATTTCGCCTCGTAAATTTGCGGCAGGATGAACGGTGAGTGTGCGCATTTTATTATTTTATCTAATTTATTTTTTATTAACAAGTTAGCTTTGAGTTAGCTTAATGATGAGGACCAACATGGATTTTGGTGACTTGATAAGGGCCAAAAAATCCTAGTGCGTCATGTTTTACTCTGAGTTCCAGATTACGGGTACTTGATTCCGCTGCACTATTAGGTCTGAGTATATTTTGATGTCGGCTCATAAAAGATCTTAATTTTTGGGCGAGCTGTTGATTATTAGTAATTATCCAATCTATGACGCGCCCCGTTCTTATTACTTCATGAGATAAATTAAGACGTCCTAAAGCAGATTCCAACTGGCTTGCATCAAGTTCTCGATCAAAAGCAATGCGCCAAATTAAAGCTTCTTGGCCGTCTTTGGTTCGATAAATTTGAGAAATATCAGTATTCCAGCCACTCGACGTTAAAAAAGCTTCTTCGCGCGGAAGAGCGAGCATCAGTAACTTAGCTAATAACGAAGCTTCACCCATAGGGCCTTCGTGAATAAGCTCAGCTGGCAAACTCTTGTCTGAGTATTGTGGCAACTTAATTTGAATAGGTTTGGTGTTTATAGGCTCGTCCGGATGAAGAATTTGTTCGGAAGAATTAGGCAGATGCGTAAAATAACTCTCTGCGCGAGACCAGCCTCCTTTTATGTATTCTCGTAGAATAAAACGTAGGCCTAAAGAATAAGGCAGATTGGCCGCACTTTCTCGCGGGCTGCAAACAACGCAATCATTTTCGACGAATTTGCCTAGATCCAGCGCTAATTTTAACGAAGTTTTTTTGTCTCGTGCTTGTGCTTGTTCATAAGCCTCACGTGCCAGCTCAGCATGACCTTCTATGATATAATTTATTATATTATATAGCTCACGTGAAGGGTTCTTTTTATATTTTTGCCAGATATTTTTGAATCCCCATTTTTGATCTTGATAAGCATGGGTTAGCTCATGAGCTAAATAGCCCTTGGGCATGCGTTTTAACGCTCCTGTTTGAAAAATTATACTTTGACTATTAGGGTCATAAAAAGCTAGTCTTTCGCCTGCGCGCACATAGTGATTTTTGAGGCTATCTTCTATTTCAGGACGCGCTAGATCGCTCATATTATTAAACATAGAAGCTAAGTTCCTAGCATCTTTGACTTCTACCCCAATGAGCTCAGGCTGAATGGCAAAGCCAAGCTCGTTAAGATCGCTTGAAACTTCGTTAATAAGTTCAGTGAGAGCATTGAGTTCTTCAACGACAGCATCCCCATTGCCGCTTTGGCATGAGAACAGCAGCATGATGGGCCAGGTTAATAAAAAACGGTTCATAAATTTAAGTATAAAAAGTGCTTTTAAGCTTATCTACTAGCATTATTTATTAGTACTTAAATAAGCATGAAGTAACGATTATTTGCTCCGAGCCTAAAATTCATAGGAGAGTTAGACATGGCACTGATAAGAATACTCACCGCTGGCGAAAGTCATGGGCCCAAACTAACTGGTATTATAGAAGGCTTACCTTCGGGTTTTGTGATCGATACGGCAGCGATTAATTCTGATTTAAAACGGCGTCAGCAGGGCTTTGGTCGTGGTGGCCGTATGAAAATCGAACACGATCGTGTGAGCATAAGTGCAGGTGTTGTAGCAGGTATGACTACAGGAGCACCGGTTGCGCTTGAGATAGCCAATCTTGATTATGAAAGTTGGCGCACCAAAGATATAGCTCCCATGAGCACACCAAGGCCAGGCCATGCTGATTTTGCGGGTGCCCTAAAATATCATCATGATGACCTCAGAATTTCTCTCGAGCGAGCTTCTGCCCGAGAGACCGCCATGAGAACAGCATTAGGTAGTATGGCTAAGCAAATTCTCAAAGTATTTGATATTCGTGTTTTAGGCTATGTTTCGCGCGTAGGTCCTATAAGTGCCAGCTCTGATTTATTTTTAAGCCCCCAGGATTTCTTAAAAGCCTATGAATACTCACTCAGTAACGAGTTTGCATTTATTGACCCGAGCAAAATCGATGCGATTCGAGAAGAAATTAGTCAGACCATGAAAGCCAAAGATACTTTAGGGGGCGTCATAGAAAGCGTCGTTTTGGGTCTGCCGCCGGGATTAGGCTCTTATGTGCATTTTGATCGCAGGCTTGATGCTCTCATAGCCGGTGCCATGATGAGTATCCCGGCGATGAAAGCTGTTGAACTTGGCACAGGCATTAAAAATGCCGAAGCGCGCGGCACCAAAGTCCATGATGAATTTAATATTATAAACGACGAGATTACCCGAAGCTCTAACCGTGCGGGTGGCCTTGAAGGCGGTATGAGCAATGGTATGCCCCTTGTTGTACGAACTTACATGAAACCCATTTCAACAACGTTAAGCCCGAGAGCGAGTATTAATTTACGTGATAATAAACCTGGCCCAACGGTCTATGAGCGCAGTGACTTTTGTGCGGTGCAGCGCGCGGCTGTTGTTGGTGAGGCCTGTCTAAGTTTGGTAATCTTAAACGCTTTGGTCGATAAAATTGGTGGTGATGAACGCGAATCGATGATGAGCGCTTTTAAAAACATGCACAAAGGACGTCTTTATGAGCTCAACATGAAAGCAAGCCCATGGAGATTTAACTATGAAAGCTAATATTATTCTCATAGGTTTCATGGCAGCAGGAAAATCACGCATAGGCCAACTTTTAGCGCGTAAGTTAGATTATAAACTAATAGATCTTGATCTTCTGGTACAAGAGCGAGCAGGCAAAAGTATACAAGATATATTTTCGCAACATGGCGAAGCCTATTTTAGAGATCTGGAGCTTGCAGCGCTCAAGACTTTAGAGAAAGCACGTTCTTTGGTTATTGTAACCGGTGGCGGTACACCACTTTTTTTTTCTGCCGCCCAAGAGCTTAAAAAGCTTGGTCGCATATATTTTCTCGATGCGAGTTTTGAGTTAGTAAGCAAACGACTTGAAAAATCAAATAAACGCCCACTTGCTCACGTTGATTTATACGAAAGATATTATTTTCGCCGCCCTCTTTATGAGTTTTTAGGCGAGCGCATTGATGTTAACCATCAAGAGCAGGAACGCAGCGCCCAAGAAATTATAGATAATTTTTTAGAGCGTCAAAACTTGGAAGAAAAATTGGCTGTTATTAAAGTTCCCGATCCCTTTAAGCCCTATGAAATTTTTCTTGGTCATGATGCGATTAATTATTTAGATAGCGTTCTTAATTATATAAATTTAAATAAATATAAGCTCGTTGTTGTGACGAGTGAGCGTCTTAAAGATATTTTATTAAATAATATAATCACCAAAAATATATTAGTAATTTATGTTAAAGACGGTGAGTCATGTAAAAATTGGGCAAGTGTCGAGCATATTCATAATAAGCTATTTGAACACAACTGCACGCGGCATACTGTAATAATAGCTTTAGGTGGCGGTACAGTAGGTGATGTAGCAGGTTTCGCCGCTTCTCTTTATATGCGTGGACTGCCCGTAATTCAGGTGCCCACATCGCTTTTAGCTATGGTCGATTCGTCAGTAGGGGGCAAAACAGGTATTGATATATCTTTAGGCAAGAACTTGCTTGGCAGCTTTCATATGCCTAAAGCCGTGCTAATTAATACCTCGTTTTTAAAGACTTTAGCGCCGCGAGAATATGCCTGTGGTATGGCTGAAATTATCAAGCATGCTGTAATCGGCGATAATTCTTTGTTTGATGATTTACTGCATAAGACGCTCGAGCCTCAAGAGCTAATAAGAAGAGCTCTCGACGTTAAGATAAATTTAGTAGCGCGTGATCCTGACGAAACTAACGTACGAGCCCATCTTAATTTAGGTCATACTTATGCTCATGCTATCGAGAAAGTAAGCGATTATCGTATCAAGCATGGCGAAGCAGTCGCTATGGGTTTAGTTCAAGCATCTATGCTTGGGGCCCGGCTCGGTGTTCTTGAAGAAGATTTTTTGCCTGAGCTTTTAAAGCTTTTAAAGCGCTATGATTTACCGATCAGCATGCCTGATCTTGATCGGGAAAAATTAATTAACGCTATGAAACTAGATAAGAAAAAAGACCAACAAGGCTTAAAATTTATTATCCCCAAAAAAATCGGCCATGTGGTGGTTCAGCAGGTAGAAGAAGCTGATATTTTTGGCTCTTAAATTCTGATAGAAGCTTGCTGACCCTTGGGTCAAGTCTTTCTCTTAATCATAATTTTTCACCCGGCTACGGCTCCGCTAAGCCTCGTCCTGCCGCGGCGATACCTTTACCCACAAATAGTTCCCTCCCGCCTCGTCGCCCCGCGGCCTTGACCGCGGGGTCCACATTATGGCAGGAGAACGACGTTTATAAGAATGGCAGCGGCTAGCTTATTGAGGAACAAAATCCCAAATGGCTGGATTTATTTGACGAAATATCTTCATAGATGGACCCCGCGGTCAAAGCCGCGGGGCGACGAGACGGGATGATTATTTGCGGGTAAAGATATCCCCGCTATTTGACAGCGGGTTTTATCTTTAATTTTAATTTGTTGAGATTATCTGTGGATCCCACTGTCAAGCCACGGCGCGAAGAGGGTTCAAGAGAGCCAAAGTAGATGAAAAAATAAAATCAAGAGACAAAGCTCAAAGCCCGCATAGGCTTAAACAAAAGCTATTTGCTAACCCTGAGCTCGTAAAGCCATACGTAGATGCCGTTTTTGCTTGTTATAATTAGATGATCACCGATCCAGTGAGCCCCGGTTAGAGCTTCGAGGGCCATCGATTGACTAAATTTAAAGCCTGGAATCTTATCTTTGGCCCCCTAAGCCTCGTCGTGCCGCGGCTTGTCCGCGGCATCCAAGGACGATTTTGCGTTTTTAAAAATAAGTAAATCTCTGTTTGGATGCCGTGGACAAGCCACGGCACAACGAGGGTTCAAGAGAGCCAAAGTAGATGAAAAAATAAAATCAAGAGACAAAGCTCAAGCTATTTGCTGACCCTGAGCTCATAAAGCCATACGTGGATGCCGTTTTTGCTTGTTATAATTAGATGATCACCGATCCAGTGAGCCCCGGTTAGAGCTTCGAGGGTCATCGATTGACTAAATTTTAAGCCTGGAGTCTTATCTTTTTCATGATCGCCGCTCAATACAGAACGCGCTATTTCGTCAGTATCTATTTTTTGACCTTGTTTTACGCTTTTTTTAGTAAGCAGAACTTCGATCAAAGCGTTAGGAGTTACAGCCCAGACAGTTCCATGTTTGTCAGGCGCGAGGGCGATAACTGACGTTTTGGCCCAACTTTCGTGAGGGCGTATAACGCGTTTGTTAGCCTCGGCTTTGGGATCATAGACAGCAACGCCGCCTGTTTCTGGTTTGCCGTCGCTTTTGAGTGCAATAAAGAGTATATTTTTAACCAACGCCACGCCACTTACGTTGTTATTGTCTTTCCCAGGTGTATTTAAAAATCTCCAGGACTCAGCGCTGAGATCAAGATTTTTAGTGTCTATAACAGGATGTTTAACGTTCGCAGCGACCTGATTATCGGCCACAAGCGTAATACCACTATTATCGATCAAGTAGCCGGGAGCGCTCCAGGGCATGCTCGTAAAATTATTAATTTCACGATCGATACTAAGATCTAATTTTACTTGCGCTTCAGCAAAGCTACTTAATTTATTAATATTAACGTTGTTGGTTGAGCCAATAAATTTATTATCTACAAGAGAAGCAAATATACTCGCATAATGCTCACCCGTTGTTTTGCTCATGACGAGGCCTAAGAAATTTGGCTCTTTGTTATTTTTCCATGCTGCGACATAGTGTGCACCTTCAAGCAACGCCACGCCACGTAGTTCTTGAGGGCCACCGAGCGAGACAAGCGCTCCCTTTTTGCTCGCTACTTGATGCACAACAGTTGTGCTTCCGCTGAGATTGGCCCGGCCAGCCGCATCGTCGGCGAGCTTAGTTTCGAGATCAAGAAGAACCCATTTGTTGTTGTTAGCGAGATTTGCTTTAAGCTCTTGTGGGCTTTGGATATTAAAAGCAGTCAAGCTTTTGTGGTTGTTAGAAACAAAATAGGCCCATTCTTGATTTTCAGATACGGTTAGAGAATCGATTGGGTGAGTATTTACGCGGTGGATATTAAACAATTTGACGATCTTCTCTTTACTTGTACCTTGTTTTTCTAGGCATTTTTGAGTGCCTTGATCCCAGCCCCCACAACTTTGATCGTGAGTACATGCTTCGGGTGACTGGATATTCTCACAGACATTTTTCTTCTGAGCTTCAGCACAGGTTTTGTCGGCGTGTTGGAAAAGGCAACTCTTATGAGCTACACATGCTTCGGGACTCAGCGTTGCACACTGAGTTCCATCTTCGAGAAAACTTGGAATAGGGGGGGTATTTCTGGTGTTATCGCAGCCAACGGTGAAAGTTAAGAAAAGCCCAAAGGCCAATATTTTTAACCTGCTCATGATAGTTCTGCTCCCGGCCCAGAGAGGGGTGAAATTTAAAAAAAACTGAGCCTTTCAGAAACTTTATGGCCATAATTTAGTATGACAAGTCCCTATTATTTTTGAGTAACAGGTGAATAAATAATAAATAAATTAAGACTTTTTAGTGGGTTTTTTAAGGTCAGGAAGCTTCGTGTCGGGGCAGGTGATATTGGGCATGGGTTGTACGCGAACTCCAGGCTTGGCGACAAATATAAAAGTAGCAGGTGAAATCACGACATTGCTTTTGAAGTTAGTAAAAACAAAATGATTAATGCCATCGCTTGGGTCTATTACTATCGATTCTTTTACCAGCCCCGTTTTGGGATCTGCTCCCAACGAAATCGATTTGACGGGTGCATTGGCTTCTTTAGGTATGAGGGTGAGCCATTTAAGCGTACTCTTTGGGTCTACAGCTCCTGTGTAGGGCTTTATAGTAAAAGATTCTTTTAAGCGACCTTTGCCCCAGAGAAAAGTAATTGAAGCCGATAACGTATCTTGATCAAAGCAGTTATTGGTATAGGCAAGTTTTTCGTTTATATTATAAATAGTAAATTTTTTATCGGCAATATAAAATTCTTTTTGACGATCGGCTGGTTCCTGATAACGCCACAACATATTGCGCGCTTTAAAAAAAACTTGGCCTTTGCTTGTTTCGTTGGTGGGCAAAAAGGGATGCTTATAATTTTGTGTGAAATTAAATGTCGCAGAGCTTGTTTGATTATAATGCTTCTGAATGGCATCGGCGAGTTTTTGTATATTATTATCGTGTGGTGCTAATTTTTTAGCCGGTGCTGGTGATATTTTTTTTGGTGTAGAACTCGAAGCTGCACTCAACGCCAAGGAGCACAAGAGAACAAAAATAATATGTTGAGCCATGGGTTATCTCCATTTTTTTTATAGAGCTAAGAATTATACACTATGAACGGGTCATATCAATAGTGACATAGGAACAGGTAGCCTGTTTAAGTGCATGGGGTTTTTCTATAGTAAGACTCAATGCTTTGATAAAAGGCGTGTTTTCAAACATGTGAGATGCTAAATCATAGGCCATTTTTTCAAGAAGCAGGGGCTTATTTTTTTCGCAATAATCTTGAATAAGAGCAGACATCCAGTTTGAGGGTAGCTTTTCACTGAGCTCAGCCTGTGCACTCATAACTAACTCTTGAGGATTTTTTCTTTCGTTGTCATGTATACCCACATGGGTGCTTAAAACGAGTTCATCCAAGGTATATAAAAGATTTGTTTTTTTAATCATAGGTGCGCCAGAATGTCTTTGGATGAGTTAGACTTTAACGGTCTTACAGAAAATGAAAAGCAGGGTCGTTTATGGCATATCTTTCGCCGTTTGGCTTTTAATTTCGATGCTGAGAGTGTGCATGAACTCACACTCTTGATTTTGAAAATCAAATCGCTTTTTAGTGAAAATTATAAGCCCGTGCAGCAGCCAAATCTTATGAAAGATCTGATGGGTCTGAGATTTTTAAATCCTATTGGATTGGCTCCCGGTTATGACATAAACGCGGAGTGTTTGCCGGCGTTACAAGCTTTAGGTTTCGGCTTTATCGAAGTAGGTGGTGTTACAGAGCATGCTCAGGAGGGAAGCGAGAGGCCTCGTATTTTTTGTTTTCCTGAAGATCGAGCGCTTATAAATAGACTTAATTTTTCTAATAAAGGTGTTAAAAATTTAAGAAGAAAATTAAGTTACTTGCGCGATAAAAATTCTATTCACATACCTATTGGCGCCAATTTGGGGAAATCGAATTTGGCTCTTGGACAAGAGCCTGAGCACGACGCCAATTGTTTTAGGCACCTAGCAGATGTTATTGACTATGTGACGATTAATATTTCATGCGTTAGTACCCAAAAGCCGAGTGATATAAGAAGAACGCTTGATGCTCTTTGTAGTATTAACGAAAATTTGACTCTTAAAATACCTGTTTTGCTTAAGCTTGGTCCGGATCTTACCAACGACGAAGCAGTGGCATGTGCTGAAATAGCTTTGGATTATTGTTTAGCTGGACTCGTTATTTCTAATACAACCGCCAAGCATAAGAATTTGGGGGCGGGTGGCTTATCGGGCCAGCCTTTATTCGAACGCAGCACACATCTTTTACGGTGCGTTGCTAAAGATTATGGTACTCGCTTAACGCTCGTAGGTTCTGGTGGTATCATGGATGGGCAATCGGCGCTGGCTAAATTAAATGCTGGTGCGGATTTATTACAAGTATATTCTGGGCTCGTTTATGGCGGTTTTGGTTTTGTAAAGCTTTTGTTAAATTATCTACCAAAATAGCTGCGTAATGCTAAATTTCACGGCTTAGTGCTTGATTATATCTGCGCGCATGACAAGTTTGGAGTTTTATCTTAGTGTAAAATTAGCTTTTAGTGAGAAATATTGGGGCAGCTTGTGTTTAAGATGTTATCGGGCATGTTTAGTGGCACGGGTCTTGCGATTGACCTTGGTACCGCAAATACTTTGGTTCACGTTCAGCGCCAGGGCGTTGTCTTAAACGAACCAAGCGTGGTTGCCATTTTAAAAGATGGCGGCCAAAATCGTATCTTGGCCGTAGGTCGAGAAGCCAAAGAAATGCTCGGTAAGACACCGGGTAATATTGTGGCTATAAGACCCATGCGTGATGGCGTAATCGCCGATTTTGATGTGACGCAGGAGATGATCAAGCGCTTTATTATGAAAGCCACCAACCGCAGCATGCTTTTTCGCTCGCGCTTGCTTATTTCAGTACCGGCGGAGATTACTTCAATAGAGCAAAAAGCAGTGCGCGAAGCTGCTTTGGGTGCTGGTGTGCGTGAAGTACATCTCATCGAGCAACCTATGGCTGCAGCAGTTGGGGCGGGCCTTCCGGTGCGTGAAGCGCGCGGCTCTATGATTATCGACATTGGTGGTGGTACCACTGACGTCGCGGTAATTTCTTTAAGTGGCCTTGTTGCTTCACAGACCTTGCGGGTTGCGGGTGATAAGCTCGATGAATGTATAGTAAATTTTGTACGTAAACGCCATAATATACTTATAGGCGAACGCACAGCAGAGCTTATTAAAATAAAAATAGGCAGTGCTTATCCACTGGCAGAAGAACTCCAAATCAACGTTAAAGGGCGCGATCTTATTACAGGAGTGCCGCGCTCTATCACGGTTACCAGCATTGAGGTCCGTGAGGCTTTGCAGGATGCTATTAGGCAGTTTGTGAGCACGACAAAGTCTGTTTTGGAGCATACTCCACCAGAGTTATCGGCTGACATAATGGAACGTGGCATTGTTGTATGTGGTGGCGGTGCTAATATCATGGGTCTTGATAAACTTCTCGCAGAGAAATGCGGCATCCCAGTATTTATTGCATCTAATCCTTTGCATGCGGTGGTTGACGGGGTTGGGCAGGTTTTAGAAAATATCGAATTATATAGCGGACTGTTATTATAGATCATCGGTGGGGAGATAATGCCAAGGCGGGTATTAGGGCTTTTGCTCGTGTTATTGCAACTCAATGCATGCTCGCCCCGCTTTGTGCGCGTGAGTAGGCCTGAGCTTGTTGACTCTTATTTACAGGCGATTTCGGTATATAATTCACGCGTCAGCCAAGTAAAAGCTACGGTGGATATAAGAGGTCTCGGATTTTTAGGGCAGCATTTTCATGAACGTGCAGATATTATAGCGCAAAAACCCCATTACTTGCTGTGGTCGATGCGATCTTTTTTTGAAACGCCCATGAGTGTGATCGCGACCAATGGCGAATATATTACTGCCTATGATTTTAGTGCCCAAAGCCCTGAGCGCTATAAAAAAGTCGCTCTTAAGAATAGGAGCGTTATCGAACTCTTTGATTTTCGCTTTCATCTGCCTTCGCTCTTAAGTATTATACTTGCCGAGATACCCCTTCAGGGCGCTCTAAATTTAAGCTTTGGGGTCCATGAAAAATTATTAAATTATAATTTTGAATTACCTGATAATTGGCAGGTACATGGGCTTTTTGATTTAAATACACAGCGCTTAACTCAAAGCTCTTTTATTCATAAACAGCATGAACTTTCTTATCATGTCGATTATTCTGACTATGTTATTAAAAACGGAATATCCTTTCCTGGTCTTTATACTATAAGAGCCCAAAGCGCCTCGAGTACGTTGAGATTTGAGTTGCGTATTGTTAATCTTGAACTCAACTCAGCACTGGTCGATCCGGCTTTTTTTTATTTAAAACATAATTAGAGCGTCTCATGGGTGAACTTCTTACTATAAGAGATCTGAGCGTCGAATTTCAGACTGAATACGGCTTAGTTAAAGCTGTGGACGGGTTGAGTCTGAGCATAAAAAAAGGGGAGACTTTGGCGCTTGTTGGCGAATCAGGTTGTGGCAAAAGTGTTACGGCTTTAAGTATCTTGCGACTCATAGCTAGGCCCATGGGTGCCCTTATACGGGGTGAAATTTTTTTTGAGGGTGAAGACTTGTTGTGTTTGACCGAGCAACGCATGAGGCAGCTGCGCGGTAATCGTATATCTATGATTTTTCAAGAACCAATGACTTCACTTAATCCAGTATTTACCATCGGTGATCAAATTATGGAGGCAGTGCAACTTCATCAGGGACTCAATAAAAAAGATGCTCTCGATAAAAGCATAGCAATGCTCAAAATGGTTGGCATCTCATCGCCTGAAACACGTGTTTTCAACTACCCCCATCAACTCTCAGGTGGTATGCGTCAACGTGTCATGATCGCCATGGCTTTATCATGTGAGCCTGCTTTACTTATTGCTGATGAGCCAACGACGGCTTTGGACGTTACCATTCAAGCTCAAATCATGGAACTCATGGCGAGCTTACAAGAAGAGCTTAAAATGGGCATTTTGCTCATTACTCATGACTTGGGAGTTGTAGCTCAAAACTGTGATCGAGTTGCCGTTATGTATGCGGGGCAGGTCGTTGAAGAGGCCAATATTTTTGATATTTTCAAAACGCCTCGTCATCCTTATACGTTGGGTTTGTTACGTTCAGTTCCAGGCTACACAAAAGAAGATCAGCTTCTTGGTGAAGATAATAAGCCTCGACTTAAGACTATTCCAGGCATGGTGCCTAACTTGCGCGACCTGCGGCCTGGTTGTCGTTTTCATGAACGCTGTTTTAGTGCACAGGAGCGCTGTTTAAAGCAAGACATAGATCTTATACATACAGCTCATGGTGCCACCTATCGCTGTCTTTTTCCTAACGAGAATATGTGCTTAAGCGCCGAGATCAGGAGACCTTCGACTCTTGTCTTTGGTGATAAACTATGAGCGAGTTTTTATTAACAGTTCATGCGCTTAAGCAATATTTTGTCCAGCATCGGGGTTTTTTCAAAACTCAATCAAGCATTGTCAAAGCAGTTGATGGGGTTGATTTTTCCATAGAAAGCGGAGAGACCCTTGCGCTTGTCGGTGAGTCGGGTTGTGGTAAATCTACCTTGGGGCGCTCAATTTTGCGTTTAATAGAGCCGACGAGTGGCCATATTAATTTCGAGGGACAGGATATTATTAAAGCCAATGCTCGGCAACTTCGAGAACTAAGGCGTCGGATGCAAATAATTTTTCAAGATCCTTTTGCTTCGCTTAATCCACGCATGACTATCGGTAATATTATTCAAGAAGCATTAATAATTCATAAAATTGGGGCTAATAGCGCTGAGCGTTATGAACGTGTGCGTGAGCTTTTGAACGTGGTCGGCCTTCGAGCAGAAGCCATAGGCCGTTACCCTCACGAGTTTTCTGGAGGACAGCGGCAGCGTGTCGGTATAGCACGCGCGCTTGTGGTCGAGCCTAAATTTATCGTCTGTGATGAACCGGTTTCTGCGCTTGATGTTAGTATTCAGGCTCAAATTATTAACCTCATGCAGGATCTCCAATATCGTCTTAACTTAACTTATTTGTTTATTGCCCATGATCTTCATGTTGTTCGTCATATAGCATCTCGAATTGCCGTTATGTATTTAGGTAATCTTGTTGAAATAGGTGAAGCTAAAGAAGTATATGATAATCCTCAACATCCTTATACTCAAGCTTTATTGAGTGCCGTTCCCATTCCGGATCCAACAAAGAAGCTGCAGCGTATTATGCTCATAGGAGAAATTCCAAGCCCTCTCGCAGTCCCTGCGGGTTGTAAGTTTCATCCTCGCTGCCCAGCTGTTATGCCTCGATGCAAAGAAGTATCGCCGTCTTTAATTACTATTGGCACAAGGCGCCAAGTGGCCTGTCACTTATTTGACACTTGAATTTTAGTAAAACACTGGCATACCAAAGCCGGATACTAACTTAATAAGAGTTTTATATGATTTTATCAGACCAAGAAATTATGCAGGCTATGACTGAAGGTTCTATCAAAATAGAGCCTTTTGATCCCGCGTGCTTAGGTTCCAATAGCTACGATGTTCATTTGGGATCGACGCTCGCGACATATACAGTAAGTTGCCTCGATGCCAGAAAAAATAATCCCATAGAATATTTTGAGATTCCGCCTCAGGGCTATGAGCTTTTGCCTAATATTTTGTATCTGGGTGTAACTAAAGAATATACCGAAACCCTCAAGCATGTGCCGTTTTTGGAAGGCAAAAGCAGTGTAGGGCGTCTCGGCATAGATATTCATGCGACCGCAGGTAAAGGTGATGTTGGCTTCAAAAATTTCTGGACTTTGGAGATTTCTGTTAAGATGCCCGTACGCGTGTATTCTCACATGCCTATAGGCCAAATAATATATTTTCAAGTTAAGGGCGATGTGAAAGTATCTTATGATCAAAAAGTAAGCGCAAAATACAACGATAAGAGCGCTTTACCAAAAGAATCACAAATGTGGCGCAATTTTAAAGACTAGGTGGCTTTATGTTTCGCAAAATATTAGTAGCCAATCGAGGCGAGATCGCAGGGCGTATTATTAAAACGCTTAATATTTTAGGCATAAAATCGGTTGTGGTATTTAGCGAAGCAGATAAAAAAGCGCCTTATTTAAAAGAAGCAACTGAAAGCATGTGCATAGGGCCAGCGCCCGCGCGTGAGAGTTATTTATGTGAAGAAGCGCTGCTCAACGCTGCACGGGTCACTGATTGTGAAGCAATTCACCCAGGCTATGGTTTTTTGTCGGAGAATGCACGTTTCGCTGTGCGTTGTGCTCAGCAAAAGCTAACTTTCATAGGCCCTTCTCCTGAACTTTTAAGCCTTATGGGTGATAAAGCCAAAGCACGCTCAACCATGGCTTCTTTAGGTGTGCCTGTGCTAAGAGGCTCCGAAGGAATAGTGAGCACGCTGGCCCAAGCCGAGCATATCGCACGAGAACTAGGCTATCCCGTTTTGCTTAAGGCTCGTGCTGGCGGTGGTGGTAAAGGCATGCGCCTAGTAGAGCATGAAAAAGATTTAAAAGCAGCATGGAATGACGCCAAGCGTGAAGCCAATGGAGCTTTTGGTGACGATGAGCTTTATGTCGAAAAATTTGTTAAGAACGCTCGTCATATAGAATTTCAGGTATTAGGGGATTCTTATGGCGAAATTATTATTTTAGGTGAGCGTGAATGCTCGCTACAGCGCAAGAATCAAAAATTATTAGAAGAAGCACCGGCGAGTAATTTTAGCGACGATCAGCGACAAAAAATCTATGAACTCATAAAAAAAGCTCTTAAGAAGCTTAAATATAGCAACGCCGGAACCATGGAATTCTTATTGGGCCACGATGGCCAGCTTTATTTCATGGAGATGAATACGCGTCTTCAAGTAGAGCATCCTGTTACTGAGCTCATTACGGGTTTAGATATAATAGAATGGCAGATTCGAGTGGCCGCTAATAATAAGCTTGGTTTTTGCCAAGAAGATATAAAAATTTTAGGCCATGCACTCGAGTGCCGAATTAATGCGGAAGATCCCACACAGAATTTTTTGCCCAGTCCCGGACTTATCGACAAACTTGTTTTGCCTGAGTCAAGCCTCAAAGGACCAGTACGCATTGATACGTATATAGAACCAGGTTATAGCGTGGTTCCCTTTTATGACTCCATGCTTGCCAAAGTTATAACTTTTGGTGCGACGAGAACAGCGGCGTTAGAGCTTATGCGCCAGACTCTTGATCAAATTCGTATTGACGGCATAAAAACGACGCTCGATTTTCATAAGGCCATTTTAAGAGAACCAGGTTTTCAAGAAGGCTTTTACGATTGCTCTTTCATCGAAAAAAACATGAATAAACTTTGCAGGATCTAAAAATGGCTAAGATTATTTTAGAACCTATTGGCTCTGCCGTTGATAGCACTGAGGCGGTTTTTAAAGCCAATTTCGAAAAGATGGCAGCGCTTGATCAGGAGCTCATAAAAAAGCGCCAAAAAATACATGAAGGTTGGGGAGAGAAATATCAAGCGCGGGTAAGAGCCAAAAACAAATTAAGCGCCCTTGATCGTATCTATGCGCTTGCGGATGCACCCGAAGAGATAATATTTCTCAATACTTTTGTTAACTATGGGCATTGCTTTGGTGATGAAACAAATCAAAAGACATCGCCCGGTGCGGGGGTCATTACGGCTTTTGTGCGTATTCATGGACGTTGGATTATAGTAATTGCCAACGATAATACCGTTGCATCAGGTTCTTGGTGGCCTAAAACGCCTGAGAAAATAATTCGTGCCCAAGAAATGGCTTTAAAGCTTAAGATCCCGGTTATTTATTTAGTAGATTGCTCAGGGCTTTTTCTGCCCGAACAAAGTGCAACTTTTCCAGGCAAAAGCGGGGCTGGTCATATATTTAAGATGAATAGCCTCCTAAACTCCGAAGGAGTGCCGCAAATAGCGGGTGTTTGTGGTGATTGTATAGCAGGCGGTGGTTATATGCCGCTTATTTCCGATCGAGTCTATATGACCGAGCAAGCCTATATGGTCATCGCTGGAGCGGCACTTATCAAGGGAGCGAAAAGCCAAAATCTGAGCTCCCATGACATAGGGGGCCCCCAGGTTCATGTGCATATATCAAACTGTGCCGATGAGCGGGTCCCTGACGATGAAGCTTTAATAATAAAAATTCGTGAAGAGATTCAACGTTTGCCCCAAAGCGCCATAAATTTTTATCGCGCAGGTCACACCCCTCGACTGCCACACTATAATTCACAAGAACTCGCAGCTCTCATACCCGTTTCGCCCAAAATAAATTACGACATGCGTCAAGTACTTGCGCGTTTGGTTGACGATAGCCTATTTTTTGAATTTGATGCACATAGGGGGCAAGAAGTCATCTGCGGCATAGGGCGTGTTTCAGGACTTTATGTTGGTTTTTTAACCAATGCGCATGATCTGTTTAGGCATCCTCATAATAATAATATCCAACGAGCAGGAGGAATATTATATAGAGAGGGGGTTATGAAACTTTCTCGCTTTGCGCGCGCCCTTAATGACGACGGTATTCCTATGGTTTGGATCCAAGATGTCTCAGGATTTGATGTAGGGCTTGAGGCTGAAAAGCAAGGGCTTTTAGCCTATGGCTCGAGTTTAATTTATGCCAATTCTACTCACCAAACTCCCATGATGACAGTCTTGCTCAGGAAGGCCTCGGGTGCCGGTTATTATGCCATGGCGGGAATGCCTTATGATCCAGTTTTGCAAGTAAGTACACCTCTTGCTCGTCAAGCTGTAATGGAAGGACAGACTTTAGCTGTTGGGGCTTTTAATACTAAACTTGATGACAATTTTGAAGTAGCCACTTCGGATCCACATGAACGTCAAGCTATAGAGCAGGCGATGGCGCAAGTAAGTGCGCGTATAGAAGCCGATATGGATCCCTATAAAGCCGCAAGCCGCATGGATACCGACGAAGTAATTTCAGTGAGCGAAATAAGAAAATATTTAAGCTGTTTTACTGAAAGTTGTTATCAAAGTATTGGCTATAGGCGTATTAAAAATCCTCGAATTTGGTCTTTATATGATTTTCAAGAAGCCACGCATCTAAGGGAAGCTCACCAAGAAGCTCAAAAGCATAGCGAGATTCTCAAAGACCATGAAATAGATACGAGCAAAGCTATTAGATCACCTCTCGATGGCATGTTTTATTTATCACCTTCACCAACAGAGGCGGCTTTTATTACCCTGGGTCAAACAGTGATGCCTGGTCAAATTATAGGCCTGATAGAAGTCATGAAGTGCTTTTATCCTGTGAAATATCAGGGTTCTAGTTCTGCTGTTATCAAGAGCATAAAAGTTGCGAGTGCGAGCCCCGTAAGTGCGGGACATGTTTTGTATGAGCTTAGTTAGATTATTTAAGTCCCACTTATAATTTTATTTTTTAGTGCTGCCAGCTCAGCGTCAGCAGGCTTGCCGAGCCAAATGGAAAAAATATCGTCAAAGAATTTGTCATTGCCTATTATTTCGATTTTTGTCTGGCCGTGTTCGGCTTTAAAAATATTGGTTTTTCTATTAACCGTAATAGTAACCGTTTGGCCAGCTTTTAGCATACCTGCATTTCTTAGTTTGGTTTTGAAATTTATGAGGGCAGGAGAGTCGCTAACACCATTTTCTTTAAGAGCGGCTTCAAAGCCCGCGACCATATCTGCGCTATTCACATCACGCTTTAAGAGCAATTGGAGGGCATAGGCATCCATGCTTAGCATAGAATCAAGGGCTCTCTCAAATTAGTATCTCGAAAAAATTTGGAAGGCTCAGATACAAGCAGGCTCGCACGATAGACACTCACTTTAATACCTAAGAAGACCTTTTTTTCTCGTATCCCGGTGCCAACTTTGCTTAAAGAAATAGAATCAAGCGTAGCTATCTTGGGTATTTTATCGCCTTGTACCATTTCATACTCGCTGACGAGCAAAGCCATGGCGAGTTGGGCAGTGAAGAGCATCGCTAAAATAAGAATTTTTTTCATTTGTTTCTCCTATTGGTTATAAGCTAACTATTGAGTATGGCTAAAAAAATCCGGTTTAAAAAACCAGATTTATTATATAAACAAATATATATTATAAATTTAGCTGATCGAATACCAAGCATCCCAACATTTGTCAGTAGGGGGATTTTTGGAGACTTCGGTGAGGCATTTATCAAGTGAACTTTCCAAATTTGAGCGATTAAAATCACCGGCTTTGAGTTCTGATTCGTAGGCTTTAACGCGGCAGTCTATATAAGTCTCGGCTTTCATAATATCATGAGCTTCACAATTTTCTAAGAGCTTGAGAGAAGCATCAGATTGATTTTTTGCATTCCATTTATTTTTAATTTCATCGCTTTTCATACTGAGCCCTGCCGAATTTTTATTGTTATAAAATTGGTTATTTAAATAGAGCTCTTTAATATGGTTTTTTATTAGAGAGTCTGGTGTAGTTTTTTCGTTGGCGCAGTTTAGTAAAAATAAGCTTAGAACACTTAAAATTAGACATGAAAATCTATTAATCACACTTCCTCCTAGCTATAAGCGATTAATCTTGCTTGGTTTATGCGTGTATTATATACTAATTAATGCCTGATAAGAATTTTTTAACTGATTTATGCTTTCCCTAAAATTTTGTCATTGCGGGCGTAGCGCGGCAATCCAGTCGGCAATGGGTTAGATTCTGGATTGCCACGCTACGCTCGCAATGACGATCGATGAGGCCAGCTTTTAGGAAACCTACGTTGAAATAAATCTTGGCGATTTTGTCCTAAAGAATCGACTAATCACGCTTCCGCTTAGCTATAAGCGATTAATCTTGCTTGGTTTATGTATGTATTATTTACTAATTAATGCTTGATAAGAATTTTTTTAACCGAAGTATGCTTTCCCTAAAATTTTGTCATTGCGTGCGTAGCGTGGCAATCCAGTCGGCCATGCCATTAGATTCTGGATTGCCGCACTACGCTCGCAATGACGATCGATGAGGCCAGCTTTTAGGAAACCAACGTTGAAATAAATCTAGGCGATTTTGTTCAAAGAAAATGCTTGATAAGAATTTTTTTAACCGAAGTATGCTTTCCCTAAAATTTTGTCATTGCGAGCGTAGCGTGGCAATCCAGTCGGCCATGCCATTAGAGTCTGGACT